>Ga0268261_10000015_pt1 | contig 146511 bp, 127 predicted proteins | sample TergutNc150P1_FD_190353 | JGI IMG/M metagenome (GOLD analysis project Ga0268261, IMG submission 190353) | Nasutitermes corniger P1 segment gut microbial community from laboratory colony in Florida, USA - Nc150 P1 (SPAdes) (version 2) | ecosystem: Host-associated > Arthropoda: Insects >... | reverse complement strand
GTACTTACATTTTATCAAATTGAGTTCTATTATTTTGTAAAAAATGAAAAAAACTCACTCCTTGTTCGCCTTTTGGCTTAGATGGAGTGAGTTTTTTTGGTTTGGGGCTGATTAATGGGTCAGCCTCTTTACTATTCACGGATAGCTCCGAGATGATAGACCACCGTTCCTTTCCCCGCATAACGCAGTGTCGAGTGCTCTATCATCTTTTAAGGTGGATTACTACGAGCTATTTTTTGTCTTCTACCCCAGTGATGACGGGCAGGCAAAGGTCGTCTCTTCCCCTGATGTAATGTAAACGCAGCTTGGTAGGTGTTACTTCGGTTAATGTTTTCCATAACAAACCTCCTGATATTAAAAACGTTGTGCATTACTTATTACACCCATATTATACTATATGACTTTTCTTTTACACAAACAATATCTAGTAATTCCCTAAAAGAAAAATCACTAGATATTGTAGTTGTTACAGGCGTTCTTTAGAAACCTTGTAATACAAGTTCTTCCCAAGCTCAAGCAAGAGCAAGTAACCTAGCACAATGGCAAGCCAATAGAACCAGTAGTTCGTAGGTAACAAACCAAGTCCAAAGAATGAGCCTAACGGAGTAAGCAGGATTAACCCACCTGCAAACATGGCACCAAAGGTCGCACAATAAACAGGCAAGGAAGCATTACTCTTAACAAACGGTAGCTTGCGTGTTCTCAAAATATGAAAAGCTAGTGACTGCGTAGCCAAACCAACCCCAAACCAACCAGCTTGGAACATATCTTGTTGACCTAAAGTCGCATAACCAAAGACAAACCACATCACTGCAAAGGTCGTGATATCAAAGATAGAAGAAATTGGTCCAATAATCAAAGTAAACTTAGTCAGACCTTCTGTTGCCCACTGAACAGGCCTTTGAATTTCACTCTCATCAACATTGTCCCAAGGAATGAGCAGTTGAGCAATATCATAAATCAAGTTCTGCAAGAGGATTTGAATGCTCATCATTGGCAAGAATGGTAAGAAAGCCGAAGCAACAAGGATAGAAAATACATTCCCGAAGTTAGATGACAGGGTAATCTTGATGTATTTCATCATGTTAGTAAAGACCTTGCGACCTTCGATAATACCTGTTTCCAGCACTTCCAAACTCTTTTCTAAAAGAATAATGGTCGAGGCATCTTTGGTAATATCGGCTGCAGTATCCACGGAAATGCCGACATCTGCAGAACGCAAACTCGGTGCATCGTTGATACCATCACCCATAAAGCCAACTGTGTGTCCACCAGCTTTCAAAAGTTCGATAATGCGTGCTTTTTGCATAGGATTGAGCTTGGCGAACAAATGTGTATCTTTTGCTGCTTTAGTCAATTCTTCATCATCCATCGCGTCAATATCCACACCGTTGTAGTAGTGTTTGACTGGAATGCCGACATCTTCACAGACTTTTTTTGCAACAATAGCATTGTCTCCAGTCAGAACTTTTACCACAACACCGTGATTTTGCATACTTGCAATAGCTTTAGCGGCAGATTTTTTTGCTGGGTCGAGGAAGCCGATAAAGCCGACCACAGTCAATTTACTTTCCATGCTTTGGTCAAAGTTATCTAGCTCGTCTTCAGTTAAAATTCTTTGAGCCACAGTCAGCACACGCATTCCCTTGAGGTTCATTTCCATGTTGACGGCTTTCATCATTTCCAGTTTTTCTGGGGTAATGCGAATGCGTTGTCCGTCTTCCATGACGTGAGTTGTGATAGCCTCCATTTCTTCAACGGCCCCTTTGGTTACCATGAGGTTTTGACCGTTGGCTTTTACAACAACGGAGAGCAAACGCCGAGAGAAATCAAAGGGAATTTCATCCACTTTTTTGAGGTTTTCGTAGGGTTCTTCTCGTTCTTCTTTTTCAAAGTAATCCAAAACAGCCGTATCCATGAGATTTTTCCAACCTGTTTGGTAGGCTGAATTGATATAGGCAGCGTTCAAAACATCTTCGCTATACTCGCCGTGCAAATCTACGTGTTCCATCAAAACTACACGGTCTTCAGTAATTGTTCCTGTTTTATCGGTACATAGAATATCCATAGCTCCGAGATTTTGAATGGCTGGCAGGTTTTTGACGATAACTTTTTCCTTACTTAAAGCAACTGCCCCTTTAGCTAAGTTGGTGTTGACAATCATCGGCAACATTTCTGGTGTTAGCCCAACGGCAACAGCAATGGCGAAGAAGAAAGCTTCTTCAAAGGAATTTTTGGTGTACCAGTTGAGTACCAAAACAACAGGAAAAAGTACAGCTACCATGATTAATAACAGACGGGAAACGCGGTTAAGCCCCTTGTCAAAAGCAGTCTTTCCTTTGGCACCAGTTACTTTTTCCGCAATATCGCCAAACAAGGTATTTTCGCCAGTGCGAGTAATCAAAACTTCGCCGTGCCCTGACAAAACATCTGAGCCCATAAACAGGAGATTTGGAACATCTAGTGTATCCACTTTCTCCCAGTTAATTTCTTCTTCAACATTTTCCAAGAGATTTTTTTCTACGGGGAAGCTTTCACCGGTAAAGGACGACTGATTAATAAACAAGTCCTTTGAGGTCAATAGCACTGCATCCGCTGGCACCATGTCGCCTGTACGCAAGAGGACAATATCCCCGGGAACAATCTCGTCCATGGGAATTTCCTTATCCTCGCCCTCGCGTTTTACCAGAGCAGTGTTTTCAATCATCTCATGTAGCTCAATGGAAGCTTTTTGCCCCTTGTACTCCTGCACAAAACTGATACCTACGGAGAATGCCACCATTATCAGCATAACAGCTGCCGCTTCATAATCGCCTGTCGCAAAAGAAATAATAGCTAAAAAGATTAATACCAATACAAAAGGATTTAAAAAGGCATGAAAGAGCATTTTGTACCAAGGGTTCGGCTGATTGGCAGCTATGATGTTTGGTCCATATTCTTCCAAACGTGCTTGCGCATCTTCATACTCTAAGCCCATAAAACTGGTTCGCATCTCCATGAACAAATCACGACGCTCGTATTGGGCGATTTTCTTTAGGTCTTCGTTTTTCTTGGTCTTGATTTGACCTTTCTTCATTCTTGTTTGCATTTGCATACTGTTCACCCCTTTGTTTTTCTGATTAAATAAATTTGGTAGGAGAAGTTCCAAAAAAACACACACCAACGAAAGTTGATGTGCGTGAAAAATCATGCATAAATAAAACCTTCGTTGAACTTTAGCACTGCATGGCTTAGAAAATATTTTCAGCTACATTAAAAATCACCTTAACGATGATTTCTGTTGACCAGCTTGGCGTCTCTCGACATTTCGCGGTAGCAGCGTGTTTCCTATGCAGGAGCCTCATCTAACAAATCTATTTAAATTTCCTTAGCTATAATAACCTTTTTGCTTGTTTTTGTAAACCGTAAGTATGGGATTTTTCTATTTTTATTGCCTATAATGTGTCTAGAAATTCTGTGATTACTTTTTCTTCTGCTTTTAGGTGAATATGGGCAAATTTTTTCAAGCTAGGATTGTCGCCGATAAGTATTGCTAGTTTGGCATTTTTCAGGAGTTCTAGGTCGTTTTCATCATTGCCAAATGCTGTGTATTCTGTGTTTTCAAAATAGTTTTGCAATGTGCTGTATTTGTTTATACCTCTTGCACTTAGGTCGATACTGCGGTTGTCTGTGTGAATGACGTTTGACAGTGGTAGGTTTTGGACTGCTTGCTTGAGGTTTTCATAGGTGTCTTGTGCTAGATTAAGCAGGTTGCACTTGATGGCTTGCGTGATTTCTTCTATTGGCACATTTTTGGCTAGCTTTTGGGCATCTATTTTCTGGTTGATGTTAGCCAGTAAGTCGTTGCGGTTTTTTAGGGAATAGTTCCATTTGTCATCAAGTAGATAATCTAGGTCGTACTTTTTGATGAGTTCTTTTAGCTTTTGTAAGCTGGGTGCGTCTATAGGGCAGACGACTTGTAGTTGATTTTCTTTGCGGATAATGGAACCATTGCCACCTATAAGCATATTTTTTGGAAAATCTTTATCTATCAGTGGCAGCATATCTCTGATTGGACGAGCGGAAGCGAAGATGACGGTAAATCCTCTTTCTTCCATTGAATGAATGGCTTTGATAATTCTTTGGTCAATGCTGGTTCCTGAAAAGCAAATCGTGCCGTCCAAATCGAAAACTATTAACTTTTCTTTCATTAGAAATTCTCCACTTCAAAGGCAGTATATTCGTGGCTGAATTGGTAGCCCAATTTTTTTGCTAAGTTTGCTGAATATATCGTGTGTGCATCCCATGATGGATAAAGTCCGCGTTTAAGGCATTCAAGGATAAGTTTGGCACTTACGATTGTTGCTAATCCTTGCTTGCGGAAGGTTTCTTTTGTATCTACTTCAATCTCAATTCCACCCTTGTAGCTGGTGTATGATGAGGCACCGGCTATGAGTTGACCCTTGTGCAAAATAGCTACACCTAGTCCTATTTGCTCAAACTGCACAAAATCAAGGTAATTTCCCACCAAATCTTGCGACCATTCTTCTGTTAGGCACTGATTGTAGATGGGTTCATCAAATAATTTTATTTCAAAATCTTCTGGTAGCTGTTCTGTTAGGTTTCCCAAGTAAGCTATATCAAAGACATTCGGGTCTTTGCTAAAGGCATAGCGCGTGAATTCTCTGACGTTTTCTCCATAAAACTCACGGATAAGCTGGTTCCATCCTTCAGTTTGTCCGCAAAGCAAGACTTCTTTTCCCACAAGATTTTCTGGCTTGAAAGCTAGAAAATCCAAAGATGGCTTACCTGCATAGAAAACAAATCCACCTATTACAGCAGTGGCTGTCTGTGGATTTTCCACCTTATCCATGTAGATTTTACCCATTGTTCCATCCAAACAAGAGTAAATCATGGTTTCTTCCCAATCTTTGAAAAGTTTTTGGCATTTTTGGGTATCTTTTGCTAGTTCTATCTTCATTGTTGCTCCATTTCTTGTTCAAATATTTTTGCCATTTCTTCTTGCCCGCAGTCAAATAGCTCAATGAGCTGGCTGAGCATGGTTATGTTTGGTGTAGCTGTGTCGTTTTCCCAGCGGGAAACAGCTTGTCTGGTGATGTTTAGCCTTTTTGCCATATCGCTCTGGCTCCAGTCTTTTTTCCGCCGATGCTTCTTAATCCAACGCGATATTTTCATACTTTCTCCCCCAATTATGCGTTTTCTTTACTATAATAGAAAGTAGTTTGAAATGTAAAGAAATTAGCATACAAAAAAGAACCAAACCGTGCAAGTCTGGTTCTTTGATGTCTATTCTAAGAAATCTTTCAGCTGTTTTGAACGGCTTGGGTGTCTAAGTTTGCGTAGAGCTTTTGCTTCAATCTGACGGATACGTTCGCGGGTTACGCCGAAGACTTTGCCTACTTCTTCTAGCGTGCGTGTGCGACCATCATCTAAACCAAAACGCAAGCGCAGTACGTTTTCTTCACGGTCAGTTAGAGTGTCTAGGACATCTTCCAGCTGCTCTTTAAGCATTTCATAAGCTGCGTGTTCTGCTGGGCTGGTTGCTCCCTCGTCTTCGATGAAATCTCCCAAGTGGCTGTCATCTTCCTCGCCGATTGGTGTTTCAAGCGATACAGGCTCTTGAGCGATTTTGAGGATTTCGCGGACTTTTTCAGTCGGCAATTCCATTTCAGCACCGATTTCTTCTGGTGTTGGTTCGCGTCCTAAGTCTTGCAAAAGCTGACGTTGGATACGGATAAGTTTGTTGATGGTTTCAACCATATGCACAGGGATACGGATTGTTCTTGCTTGGTCAGCAATGGCGCGCGTAATTGCCTGTCTAATCCACCATGTTGCATAAGTGGAGAATTTGAACCCCTTGCGGTAGTCAAACTTTTCTACGGCCTTCATCAAGCCCATATTTCCTTCTTGGATAAGGTCAAGAAACTGCATGCCGCGTCCTACATAGCGTTTGGCGATAGATACAACCAGACGTAAATTTGCTTCAGCAAGTTCTTGTTTGGCAATCGTGTCGCCTGCTTCAATACGTAGGGCAAGTTCGGTTTCTTGGTCCCCTGTCAAAAGAGGCACACGACCGATTTCTTTTAGGTACATACGCACTGGGTCGTTAATCTTTACGCCAGTTGGAGCAGACAGGTCTTCTAATTCTTCTTTTTCAGGTTTAGCTGCTTCCATAGCAGCTTTAGATGGCTCGCCGTTTTCGTCCACGACACTGATACCAGCATCTTCGACTTTTGCCAGCAAATCTTCCATTCCTTTGGCATCTAAACTATAAGGAGTTGCTAGTGTTTCGGTCAGGTCATCATACACGACGGTTCCTTTTGCTTTGTTCTCTCTGATAAACTGTGCCACTGCAACATCATAAGTTGTTACATCCTTCTTTTCTTGGGCCACACTTATTCCTCCTTAAATTCGTTTCAATAATCGTTGCAAATCTATAATTTCATTGACCAATTTCTTGGCATAGTCCTTGTTGCCAGAGTGTTGTGCTGGCAAAAGTTCTTCTTTTTTTCGTAAAATCTGTTCTTGGATAGATGACTTGTCTAGTGTTTTGAGCAAATCATCTACTTCTCCCTCATCAGTTTCCTGAGGAACGTTGAGCGAGAAAATTTCTGTTGCCTTGCTTTTTAGCTGGTCTTCTTCAATAAAAGCTAGAAAGCCACTTTCTTCAAACTGCGGATGTGTCCTTAGAAATCCCTGAAGGAGCACATAGAGCTTTTGATAGGTTTCATGTGCAAAGGCAAAGTTAGTGTCCTCCATGAGTTTTCTTTGCACAGCTCTTTCGTAAAAAAGGCGGTACAAAAGTTGTTGCTCGGCTTTTTCTATCGAAGAATATTCCTTGATAACAACTATCGGCGGTCTTTCTTCTACTGGAGCATAACCGTTAAATACAGGTGGTTCGTAATCTGGAAATGCTGGATAATCGTAATCGTTTGGTACATCCTGAGTGACTTCTAGCGGTCGATTTTGCGTGCGTTCTTTTTCAAACTGAGTAAACAATGCCGACTTACTAAAGGATGGAAACTCCTCATGCAAATCATTCAAATGTTTATCTGTCGCTAAACCAATGTCATTTTTTGCCAGTTCCTTAATCAGCACTTCCACATAAGCAATGACATCTTGCTCATTTTGAAGATTATAGTTCTTTTTCAAGGTCTGCTTTTTAAAGGAATAAACGGACGATTGGGCAGTTTGCAGGAGATTTCTCAACGCCTCCGCGCCAAACTTGCGCACATAATCATCAGGGTCTAAGCCATCAGGCAAGGTTACAATAGCAATATCCGCATTCGAATTGCTCTTTTCAAACATCTCAAGTACACGACTTGTCGCCTTTATTCCTGCCTCATCGCCATCAAAAACTGTTACCAGCTTTTCGCTGTCATTGAGTAATTTTTTCAGCTGAATGTCTGTCAAAGCTGTTCCCAATGATGCAACCGAATTTTCAACTCCTGCTTGAAAGGCTGCAATAACATCCATCTGTCCTTCTAATAGAAAGACTTCCTTTGATTTGCGGATTTCCCTTCTTGCTAAATCGTAATTGAACAAGAAGTTCTTCTTCTCAAAAATCGGTGTGTCGCTAGAGTTGATGTATTTGTTTTGCTTTAATCTTGGGTCAGCTTTCGCCTCTTCTTCGGTGTAGATTTTCCTAGCACTAAAGGCTGCTACTTGCCCTTTTTCATTGCGAATTGGGAAAGTTATCCGTCCAGCAAAGCGGTCATAGGCTTCACCGCGTGCATTTTCAGCGATTAAATCACTTTCTAGCATTCGCTCATGCGTATAGCCTTTGGCTTTAAATGCCTTAACCAAAAATTCTCTTTCAGGAGGAGCAAAGCCAATCTGAAAGGTTTCAATGGTTTCGTCTTTGAGCCCACGTTCTTTTAGGTAAGCTAAAGCATTTTCGCCTGCAGTCAGCTGGGTTAGCGTATGATGATAAAGCTCGCTAGCAAACTTGTGCATTTCAAGCAGTTCAACTTCGCTTTGAGAAACTTGTCTGACTGGTGCACTTCTTGGCAAATCAACCTGAATATCTTCTAGCTCCGCAATCTTCACTAGAGCTTCTCTAAAACTGATATGTTCAATTTCTTCGACGAATTTTATCGAATCTCCACCTGCCTTACAAGCAAAGCAGTGGTAAAATCCTTTTTCCGCATTGACATTCATTGAGGGCGATTTGTCCCCATGAAATGGACATAAGCCCAGGTAGTTCTTCCCGCGCTTTTCGAGTTTCACATAGTGTGAGATGAGGTTGACGATATTTACTTGACTTCTAATCGTTTCTGTTGCGTCCAAGCTATCGCCTCCATGTCTTTGTCAATACAGAATAGTCCAATCATTATTCTACCACATAAGTAGAGCATTTCAAGAGATTTGCCTGAATTTCTTTTCATTTACAGGGAAAAACTCATTTCTCTTGAGCTTATTGAAAGCCATTTATTTCTTCTTATTCCCCTATAAATAAGTATAATACAAGCTCCTAAGAATAGCGATGTAATTTTCAAAAATATTTACAAGAAAATAGGCAAGTTCGCAAGGTTTTCTGACAAATAGGGAAGGAATGACAGGAATAATTTCTATCCTAGTTTGACATCAAATAAGGGTTAGAGTATAGTCTTTAGTAGAAAATCTTTAACGAAAGGCTCTTTGCTTTGGATATTAAACACTTAGAATACTTTACCGCTATTGTCGAAAACGACTGCAATCTTTCTGCTACTTCAAAGAAAATCCATGTTTCCCAGCCGACCTTGTCACAGATGATTAAGTCCTTTGAGGAGCAGGAAAACATTCGTTTATTTGAGCGCACCCATGGGCGTTTGGAGCGTTTGTCGTCCACTGGCGAGCTTTTTTATAATCAAGCCTTAGAAGTTTTAAAGCAACATAATTACATGATGGAGCAGCTGCGTGCGGACGCTAGCAAAATCAAGGGAAACATCACGATTGGTATCCCTCCACTTATTCTTTCGACTTTGTTTGCTGAGAGTTTGAGCAAGCTGATTTTAGATAATCCGGACATCAATATCAAAGTCATTGAGCTGGGCGCTTTTGAGTTGAGAAAACGACTAATTTTGCAGGAGATGGATATTGCTATTCTATTGGCGACGGCAGATTTGATTAATCCTGATGACTTTGAAAGACAGACTTTAGTCGAAGACCAGCTGGTTGCCATTATGGATAAGAACAATCCTCTAGCAAGTGAAGAGGTGCTTGAGTGGTCTAGCCTAAACAAGCATCCTTTGGCGATATTTGATGACAGTTTTATGATTCATCATCTTTGTAAGGCAAAATTTGACAAGCAAAAGATTAACCCTGAAATTCGCATTACATCAGGTAACTGGGATTATCTCTTGCGCTCAACGATTGGCTCGGATTTGGTGTCGATTTTACCAGCACCACTAATTGAAACGTTCCCCCATGAACAGATAAAAGCCATGGGCTTTGACAGTCCACTGGATTGGAAAGTGGAGGTCTATCGACCGAAGAAACGCTTTTACTCTAGGATTGAAGATTATACTTTTCAGTCCATTTTGAAAGCTTTTCGTCGGGATTGATTGTGTAAAGACAGATAAAAGCGACTTAGGAAAATCCCGAGTCGCTTTTTTCTTATAATCTCATTCCACCATTTACTGATAGATTGTGTCCTGTGATATAAGTTGCCTCATCACTTGCTAAAAACAAAACTGCATTTGCGATTTCTTGAGGCTCGCCTAATCTGCCTAGCATGGTTTTGGCACGAATGCCTTCCAGCACGTTTTCAGGAACTGTCTTCATCATATCTGTATTGATATAGCCCGGTGCAACAGAGTTGACCCGAACAGCTGCACCTTTTCTAGCAAATTCTTTCGCCCAAGTCTTTGTCATCCCGATTACGCCAGCTTTGGTCGCTGCATAGTTGGTTTGCCCAACATTGCCGAACTCGCCGACAACAGATGCGATATTGATAATTGAACCACTACCTTGCTCCATCATTTGCGGACCAACTAGCTGAGTTAAATTGAAGACACCTTTTAAGTTGACATCAATAACCAAATCCCACATATCTTCAGTCATTTTTTGGATAAGCGCATCTTTGGTAATGCCAGCGTTATTAACCAAAATATCAATCTTTTTGAATTTTACAACGACTTCTTCAAAAAAGTTAGCAATGGCATTTCTGTCTGTGACATTCAACTCATAGCCATGCACGTTTTTATATTCATAAGGCAACTTTGCCAAATCAACAGCAATGACCTGCGCACCTTCATTGGCAAAAGTTTCCGCAATCTTACGACCAATCCCCTGACCAGCTCCAGTAACTAAAGCAACTTTGTTTTCTAATCTCATTGTTCTTCTCCTCTTCATCAAGTAAAAACTCAGGTTGCCCGGAAGACTTTTGGGGCAACCTGAGATGCTAATTTTAATTTTTTAGAATACACCCGGCATGGCCATTGCTGCTAAGAGCATGATAATACCCACGATTGTAGGGATTGCTACTGAGCCCCAGAATACGTGCTTGTAGCCATCTTTGTGTGTAAGGTGTAGGTAACCAAACATCAAGAATAGACCCGGAGAGTGTGGCAGTGTATCAAATGTACCAGCAAAGATTGCTGCGATACGGTGCATCATTTCTGCACTTACGCCTTGGTTTTGAATCATATCCAAGTAGTAAGGGTAAAGTGAATTCATCGCGATTTGCAAACCGCCTGATGATGAACCAGTGATACCAGCGATGATTGACGGAGGGAATGCTGCCATCAAGTATGGGTGCATATCCATATTTAACAACCATTGAACGATATCTTGGAAAGCTTGAGTGTTTTGAACAATAGCACCAAAACCGACAACTGCCGCAGGAGCTGCAATCGCAGTAACCGCACCATCAGCACCCGCATTGATGATTTCTTTTAGTTTTTGACCAGTTTGAATATGGCTCCAGTTAAGTGCGATAGCTACGATAGAAGCAACAATCATAGATGTAACAACAATTGCCCATACAGGCCATGCAAAGCTATTTTCTGGGTTACGACCCATTGCTGACATAACGATAATCATGACAACAACGATAATCATTGGCAAGAATGAAACAAATGCTGATGGCAATTCTTCACGAGGAACTTGGTATTTTTCAATGTTTGTTCCCGGGATAAACTCAAAGTTTTCGCCTGCTGCTCTTGATTTCTTCTCAGCGTAAACGAAGTATGCGTATTGACCGGCAAACATCAAGATAGTCGTGATGATACCGAATAATGCTGCAGCGTTTAAGTCAGTTCCTAGGAAGTTTGTTGGAACGATGTTTGTTGCTTGTGGTGAACCCGGTAAAGCTTTCATGGTAAATGTTGCTGTACCTGCTACTACTGGACCGATTGCCAAAGCGCGTGGGATGTTTGCTTCATTGAAAAGAACCATGATGATTGGTGTCAAAGCAAAGATTACTACGAAAAGTGAAATCCCACCGTATGTAAGTGCCGCACCTGAAACGAATACAACAAGCATGGCACGTTTTGCGCCAAACCAGTCGATAAACTTGTAACCAATCGACATTGCTGAACCAGTTTCTTCCATAATCTTTGCGTAAATCGCAGAGAATGTGAAAATTAAGAAGAAGCCGATAAAGAAACCAATGTAACCACCAACAGGTCCTACATCATGCGCATTTCCGCGGATGAAGTGAGTACCAAATGTATCCCACAAGTTCATGCCATTTGTGATGGCAACAACCAAACCAGCCGCAAGTGCTAGTGGCAATGCTTTAAATCCCTTATAGGCACCAACTGCAAGGACAGCTGTACCTAAAATTAAACCGATAATACCTAACATTATTTTTCTCCTTTTTTGCGGATTTTTTCCGCTATATATTTTATAAAAAATTAATACCAAATTTAGTACATTTCCCTATTAATTCTGCGTTGCTAGCTTTTTCTTTGCAGCAAGATAGAGTGGAAACATAAAGAGTGTTCCCAATAAGGAAAGTAGAGCGACTGCGGTAAAGCGCAAGCTATAATCGCCCAGTAAGCCAATCAATCGTGGCATAACTAGAGCAGATGTTGCAAAGCCAATTCCGATAGCACTGTAATTAGAGCCTAGATTTTCCAAGCCAAAATAATCAGCAACAATCAGCGGAATAATCGCAAGTGCTGCACCAAAGCAAATCGGCACTAAGGCAACCATGAGGACAAACAAGATGCCTGTCGCAAAGGTCAGTGTTATCGCCGCAAGTGCAAGAATTAAGAGCAAGCAAATGAAAATCGCCTCGTTCTTAAATCTCTTAGAAAAATTGGGAATAACAATTCGTCCCAAAGTATTGCTGATACCAGTTATCATGAGCAAGGTTGTCCCAAACTCTGCGTTAAATCCTCGCGCAATCGATAGTGTCTGAACTGACGGATTGATAACGAAGAACCCAACCGTTACTAGAAGCTGTACCATCAACAAGCAGTAAAACTCTTTCTTCTTGAGGATTTGGCTAGTCGTAAATTGCTGACCTGTGGCTTGAACTCGGATAGTTGCTTGAGCGTCTACTTTAGGAAAAGTAACCATTCTTCCGAAAAGAACTGTTCCTACAAAGAAAGCTGCTGCCATAATCATGAAGACTGTTTGCACAGCATATTGGGTCAAAAGCCAGCTGAGAACTGGTGCTAAAAGGGTAACCGAAAGACCGAATGCACCAACTGTAATTCCTGTTGCCAGTCCGCGATTTTCTGGAAACCACTTTTGAGCGGCGGTAATTACTACGATATAGCCCATACCTGCACCTAACCCACCAATAACACCGTATAGCAGGTAAAACAGCCAAGGGTTTGTCGGTGGAATAATCGCTGCGGCGAATACTCCAGCACTTAGCAAAAGTCCACCCAGCATAGAAACCTTATGCGCTGGCATTCTGGTTTGCAAACGCCCGGCAATAAAATTACCCAATACGAAGAAACCGATTTTGAATGAAGAAGTCAGCTGAACCGTTTCGATAGACCAGCCAAAGCTATTAGCCGTTGGTAAAACGAAAATCCCCCAGATATAGATAACGCCTAGAAACAGCTGGAATATAGACGCTGCAATGAGCATTTTCAGCCCTTCTTTGTTGTTTTTGAACATCTCTTCTACCTACTTTAAATCAATATATTTTGTTTCTTCGCTGCAAATGTCAGTTCATCTCTAAAATTGGGATGAGCAATGGCAATCAGCTGTTTGGTCCGCTCGCCTAGCGTTTTTCCTCGCATTTGTGCGACACCATTTTCGGTTACGATATAATCCACTTCGTTTTTCAGAGTAGTGACAATCGAACCCGGTGTTAAGGTCGGCGCAATTTTACTAACTGTGCCACCTTTTGAAGTGGATGGAAAGGCGATAAAGCTCTTACCACCGTGTGACTGTAAAGCACCACGAACGAAATCTGCTTGCCCGCCAGAACCAGATAGATGTCTAGTTCCGATACTTTCAGCAGATACTTGGCCAAAGAAATCCACTTCTACTGCTGCATTAACCGAAACAAAATTCGGATGTTGTGCAATGACGTGCGGGTCGTTGACATAATCAACTGGCAACATCATGACACCTGTGTTGTTGTTGATATAGTCGTAAATCTTCTTCGAGCCAAGTGCAAAAGTCGCAACTGTTTTACCCTGATGAATAGGTTTCTTACTATTATTGACCGCACCGCTATGGATAAGGTCAATCATACCGTCAGTTAGCATTTCCGTATGAATTCCCAAATCTTTTTTATGAAGAAGAGCAGCCGCAACGGCATTCGGAATAGCTCCGATACCGAGTTGCAAGGTCGAACCGTCAACAATACGCTCGGCAATGAAATTACCAATCGCAATACTGTCCTTATCTGCTGGCACACTTGGCAGAGAAATCAACTCCTGATGATTTTCGCAAAGACCAGCAACTTGAGAAATATGAATTGCCGGACCACTCAAGGCGCGTGGCATATGGTTGTTGACCTCAATAAAGATATGTTTTGCCTTAGAAATCATTGCCTCACTAATGGATGCAGAACAACCTGTTGAAAAGTATCCATGTTCATCCATCGGCGAAACAGTGACACAATAAGCGTCGATATCAATGTACTCGGTAATCAAACGTGGTGCATCACGGTAATGGGTCGGCATAATATCTGCAAATCCACCAGCAACTGCCTTACGACCATTTGCCTGCGAGAACCATGAAACTCCATTGACCCGACCGGCAATCTCCTCATTGTAAGAAGGGTATTCAAACAAATCAAGGAAACCGTGAATCGTCAAATCATGCAAATCGCCTAACTTGATACGCTCGCCAACCGCACCATACATAGCACGAGGTGCAGCAAGCGCTGAATCTGAGACAATCGTCCAGCCTGATTGGAAATATTGTGCCACTTGTGCTGGATTTTTCAGCTTGTTCTTATAAAGTTCCTGAAAGTTCAAGGGAAACCTCCTGACCATAAGGGAAAATATCTTCTGTGAAATAAGCAAGATTGTCCATATTGTATGTCAATTCTCCATTTTCGATACGAGTGATAATATCAACTACTCGGTCGTTAAATGGTGTCGCAATCCCATGTTTTTTCGCTGTCTCGCTGATGAAACCATTAATCATGGCGACTTCAGTCTTTTGTCCTTTTTCAAGGTCCTGCAACATGGATGCTTTTGCACCCGGTAATGGCTTGTAGATTTCTAAGAAGATTTCTTGACTTTGTCTGAATTGCTCTGCATTTTCAAGGCTCAAGCTATCTAGTGAGTAAACGCCACCGATTTTTGGTAACTGGTAGCCTTCTGCCTCACATACTTGTTTGACTTCGTTTCCAATATGCGACACACATGAACGTGAAATTGGGTTAGCTAAAACTTCGCCAAAAGTAAGACCTAAAACTGCTGACATTCCGCTGACACACGCATTTAGGACGAGTTTTCCGTAACGTGATGCCATTAAGCTGTCTGATACATGAACATCGCCACCCATTTGGCTAAGGATATTTGCGACATTTTGCACACGCTGCGTAATCTGTCCATTGATTTCGCCAATATCAAAAAGATGGTCGGTTGCATCAAGGTCTTGGGTCAATTCAGACACACCCGGAGAGATAAAGGTCGCACCCCAGTTGGTCGCTCCACCAATGGTTCTTTCTTGCCCGATAACGCTAGCTACTGATGGTTCTGGAATGCCGTTTTGTAGCGTACAGACGATACTTTCTTCATTGAGGTATGGCAAAAGATTTGGTAAAACGATGTGGTTTGCCGTCTGTTTTGTAAACAAGAAGACCAAATCATAAATCCCAGACATCTCATCAGGCGTGATTGCTTTTACTGGAATGGTAAATTCTTTCCAGCCGATAATCTTTGCTCCCTGTTCTTTCATTGTATCTACGTGGGCTTGATAGGTGTCAATCATCTCAACATCTAGTCCGCTTTTAGTTAGGAAAGCTCCTAGGACAGTCCCCATTGCACCACAGCCGATAATTGCTGTTCTCATAGACTTTTCACTCCATTTCTAGCACACCAGCTGCGCCCATGCCACCGCCAATGCACATTGTGATTAAGGCGTATTTTCCGCCTGTTCTTTTTAGCTCGTTGATTGCTTTGCAGCTAAGTACTGCACCTGTGGCACCCATTGGATGACCTAGAGCCATTGCTCCACCATTTACGTTGATTTTCTCAACTGGCAGGTTCAAATCTCTTACGCAAGCAATATATTGTGAGGCAAATGCCTCGTTTAATTCAATAACATCAATATCATCCAGTGTAATTCCTGCTTTTTTCAAGGCTTTTGGTACAGCTACAACAGGTCCGATACCCATCACTTCAGCTGGAACACCTGCTAGAGCAAATGAGGCAAGTTTTGCGATTGGTTTGATACCTAATTCTTCTGCCTTTGCTCGTGACATCATCACTACAAAGCTAGCTCCGTCTGTCATTTGTGAAGAAGTTGCTGCTGTTAAGCGACCTTCTTCTCTAAAGCATGGTTTCAAGTTTGCCAAACCTTCAGCAGTTGTTGATGCACGAATGCCTTCATCTTTAGAGATTACAACTTGACCGTCTTCGCTCTTAGCCGTAACAGGAATAATTTCCTCATCAAACTTACCAGCCGCTTGAGCTGCTGCTGCTTTTTGATGACTTGCAACGGCTAATTCTTCCATTTCTTCTCGCGTAATATCGTAACGCTCTGCTACAATCTCCGCTGTTTCGCCCATTGGATAATAAGCACCCGGGTCCATTTGCTTAAGCATTTCTTCCTGATACTCTTGTGGTTGACCCATAACCATACCTGTCATCAACTCAATGCCACCTGCAACAACAATATCCATATTGCCTGATTGAATAGCATTGGCTGCTGTTGACATAGCTTGTAAACCTGACGAGCAAAAACGGTTAATGGTCTGAGCTGGTACAATATCTGGAAATCCTGCTCGCTGTGAGATTAATCGCGCAACATTCCAGCCTGTATATTTTTCAGGCACCGCGCAACCAACAACTACATCCTCAATCTCAGCTAAATCAAGCTCAGGAACCTTTGCCAGAACACCTTTTAACACTTGAGCACCAAAATCCACAGGATGCGTTTGGACAAACCCACCCTTAAAAGCACGAGCCAAAGCACTACGCCCAAAAGCAACAATTACCGCATCATTCATTCTTTTATCAGTCATTCTCTTTTCCCCTTTTAATATACGAATAGGAACTGGCTTGATTGGTCAATCTAACGCAACCCACCGCTAATCTTAATATTCTGCCCAGTAATATACCCAGCCTTATCACTAGCCAAGAAAGTAACCAAGTTAGCAACCTCCTCCGGCTCGCCCATACGTTTAGCTGGGATATTGGCAATCAATTTCTCCATCACATTTTCAGGGATTGTTTTCACAATATCCGTATTGGTCAACCCCGGTTGAATAGCATTTACCGTAATACCAGACGAAGCCAATTCATCAGATAAAGTGCGCGTCATCCCAATCACCCCAGCCTTAGCCGCCGAATAATTGGTCTGCCCAACATTCCCCTGTGCCGCCATAGATGAAAGATTAATAATCCGCCCAAACTTGCGTTCACGCATACCAGCAATAACCTGCTGGACACAATAGAATGAGCCATTGAGATTAATCCTCACCACACGGTCAAACTGCTCAGGTGTCATCTTGGCCGCAAAACCATCACTGGTAATCCCAGCATTATTCACCAAAATATCCACACGACCAAACTTATCAAAAACCTTGCCAAAAGCTGCCGCAACCGAACTTGCATCACCTACATCACAAGTTGTTGCAAAGACACGCTCGCCTGTCGGGTCAAGGCTTTTTTTTGCACTAGCCAAAACTTCCTCATTAATATCAAGAATAGCCACAGCCTTTGCATTTCCTGCTAAAAACTGTTCAGCCATCTGATAGCCTAAACCCTTAGCGCCACCAGTAATGACAACAATTTTTTCACTAAAATCATACATTTCTCAAATCCCCTTTTTCTTAGGTAATGGCAGCATAAATGATATTTTTCATCTGCTCAATGTGATACTTTTTCGGCGAAAAGACCAAATGTTGTGCGACATAAACAGACAATCTGTTTGTCGGGTCAATCAGGTTTTGTGCACCTGCTAAGCCGCCCCATTTGAATGCACCTTCTGGCACAAGCGTAAATGATGCTGCCGAATTGAAGACCGTCGATACACCTAATCCATAGCCAGTCCCTTTTGCACTTACCATTCTTCGATAATCTTCCATTGCCTTGCCTTCTAGGTGGTTGGCACGCATTAAATCAATAGACCGTTGGGAAATAATCTTCTTTCCACTCTTTCCGATACCGCCACAAGCTAGTGCATCTGCAAACAAGATATAGTCTTCTAGGCTCATAATAAGCCCACCACCACCGCTTTCGTGCCTGCTGCCAGCTCTTGCTAGGCAGTCATCTGTGATACGAATCGCACTTTTGCTGTTTGCATCATATTGATATTGCGGAGCCAAACGTTTCTTTTTTTCTTCTGGCAAAAAGAAATGCGTATCTTTCATTCCCAAAGGTTTAAAGATGTTTTCTTGCAGATATTCTTCTAAACTCTGGTCGCTGATAACCTCAATCAAAGCACCCAAAACATCATGGCAGTAGCTATAATTCCAACCTTCGCCCGGCTCAAAGAGCAAGGGTTCTTTCGCCAAAGCACGAACGAATTGGCGAGAATTAAAGTCGCCATTGGTTTCTTCACGAAGTTTTCTCACTTGTGGCATATCGAGGTCATAGCTAAGACCAGCTGTCATCATGAACAAATCCCGCACCTTGATATGCTTTTTAGCAGGTGTTGCCACAAAAGTGCCATATTTGACCTGCATTTTTTCAAACTCTGGCAAGTACTTATAAAGAGGGTCACTAAGCAACATTTGCCCTTTTTCGACTAATTGCATCCCAGCCACGCAGACAATCACTTTCGTTGCCGAATAGATATTGTAAAGCGTATTGGGTGCAATTAAAGTTTTTTCTTCTATATCGGAAAAGCCAGCTTGATGGCGGAAGATTTCCTTGTGGTCTTGATAGATAATGCAGTCAATCCCCGGAAGTCCTAGCTCTTCAAAACGCTTATCCATGAAATTTTTTAGTGCGTCAAAGTTGTATTTCATACCTTCTCCTCCCCAGCCAGTTCCATAAAATTTCTTTCATTAACCTAAAAGCATTGCTCCACCCAGAGCGATTATTCCAGCAATTGTTGGAATTAATACCGCTGTCCAGAAAACGAAACGATAGCCTTCTTTTACAGAAATACCAAGATAACCGAACATTAGGAACAAGGCTGTTGAATGCGGAAGTGCATCAAATGTTCCAGAGAAAATCGCTGAAAGTCTGTGGATATGATCTAGGTTGGCACCACTTTGGATAAAATGTTCTGCCAATACTTCCATTGTGATAATCAAACCGCCTGATGAAGAAGCGGTGATTGCTGCAATAGCTGATGGACCAACTGCCGCCATGATGTATGGGTGCATATCCATTGCTAAAAGTCCGTCAACAATTTGTCTAAATGCAGGAGAAGCTTGAACAATTGCGCCAAAACCAACGATTGCTGCTGGAGCTGCAATTGCTGAAATTGCTCCACCTGTTCCCTCGTTTATTAATTGCAATTTGTCCTGTGGTAATTTGTCCCAGTTAAACGCTGCTGCCACAACAGTTGCGACTAACATACTTGTGATAACCAAAGCGCCAGTTGGGAATGAAGACATTCCTAGTCGGTTCATTTGTGTTCCACCGATAATCATTGCCACAACCAAAACCATTGGTGTAAAAGCTTTAAGAGCTGATGGTAATTCTACACGATTTACTTGGTAGGCTGAGATATCTGAACCAGGAATAAAGGTAAAGTCTTCTCCTGCTGCTTTCAAACGTTTTTCTTCCCATTTGAAGTAGGCAAGCTGCATGACAATCATCAAAACAGCTGAAGAAATACCGATAAGAGGTGCTGCATCAAGTGAAGTACCCAAGAAATTAGTTGGTGCTACGTTGGTCAACTGTGGTGAACCTGGTAATGATTTCATTGTAAAGGTCGCCGCACCAGCTAGAAGAGGTGCCATTGCTAAACGACGTGGGATATTTGCCTCGTTGAACAAGGTCATGATGATTGGCGCAATTGCAAAGACAACTACGAACAAGCTGATACCGCCATAAGTAAGGGCTGCAGTAGTTAAGAAAACAACAACGACTGCTTTTTTAGGACCAAACCAATCCAAAAACTTATACCCAATAGAAAGTGCTGAACCTGTTTTCTCCATGACTTTTGCAAATAGTGATGAAGCAGCAAAAATCAAGAAAAAGTTAATGAAAAACCCTGTATAACCTGTCATAAATGTTTGAGAAAAAGTTCCCCAAACTTCCATTCCATTTGAAACAATAACAATTAAACCTGCGATGATTACTAGAGGAAGTGCAGCAAAACGCTTATATGCTCCCCAAATCATAAAGATAATGCCTAAGATTAATCCTAAAATTCCTAACATTTTTATTCTCCTATCAATTTTTTATATGTATTATGTTATATGTATTATGTTATATTCTAGCTTTGGCTAGGAATTATTAACCTAGCCAAAACCTATGTTCTAATTAGAAATTATACTGTTACTTGCGAGAATTCCGGAGAGGCAAAGCGATTAAGGTTTTCCATTGTTGGAAACGGTAGGTCGCCTTTCTCAAATGCTTTGACAGTTTCAACTACTGTGTCGTTAAATGGTGTTTCGATACCATTTTCATCGCCACCTTGAGTTACGATACCGTTGATAAAGTCAATCTCACATGGAATTCCTTTTTCCATATCCTGCATCATTGATGCCTTTTGTGGACGGTGAACAGACCATACTTCACGAGCAAAGTCCATTGCTTCGTTCATTTCCTGCTCGTTTGAAATTTCAAACTTGTAGAAATCTTTACCCGGAACGATTTCTTCCAAAGTAATGCCTTTAGCACGAGCGACTTGGATTAACTCATGACCGATTTGGATTGCTGACTTAAGTGCTTTTTCATTGTCCAAAACATCGCCAAATGTGCAACCTAATGCAGCTGACATTCCGCTAAATGTTGCATTCATCAAGAGTTTAGACCAACGGAAACCTAGAAGATTGGTATTAATCGTCACTTTTCCAGCATATTGCAAGAAACGCTCGATTTTTTGAAGTTTTTCATTCACAACATTGTCCAAGTTGCCAATTTCGATAATCATAGCATCTAGGTCAGTATAAAGCTCAGAAACACCCGGTCCTGCATAGCCAGCACCCCAGCCTACTGAACCACCTGCTGTACGCTCACGACCAACGATTGAGGCAACCACTTCATCAGGAATACCGTTTTGTAAAGAGCAAACCACAGAATTTTCATCAATATAGTTAAGGAGATTGTTTAGAACAATATGATTGACTGTTTGTTTAGTCAACAGAATAACCACATCGTAAATCCCTTCCATTTGGTCAGGTGTGATAGCTTTTACAGGTTGATTTTGAAGATTGATTTTTCCTGTAATTGTTGCGCCATCCTTGTTTAACGAGTCAACATGTGCTTTATTTGTATCAATAAGGACACATTCGCCGCCATTTTTTGAAACAATCGCTGCCATTACTGTTCCTAGTGAACCGGCACCGATAATCGCTACTCTATCTTTTGTCATTTTTTTGTTTTCTCCTTTTTTGTTTCTACATATCACAGCTTGCTTTAAAAGTCTTGCGTCGCAGTCCTATCCAAACGCTTGGGCTACGACTACAGAATTTTAAAGCAACCTGCTAATTTCGTTTTCTTAATTATGTTTTTACGGAAGACTTTTGAAACAACCTTTTATTTACGGAATTAAACCAATACGTTAGACTTCAAACCCAAAATCTCACGCGCTTCGTTACTTGTAGCTGGCTCCAAATCGAATTCTTTCATGATGCCGACCATCTTAGAAACCAATTCAGCGTTAGATTTAGCCTTCACACCTTTAGAAAGATACAAGTTGTCTTCCAAACCAACACGGAAGTTTCCGCCCATTAGCATTGCTTGCGTTGCAATTGGGTATTCAAAACGTCCAGCACCAAAGGCTGACCATACATAACCATCCACACCAAACAAACGGTCTGCAGTAGCTTTCATATACATCAAGTCCTCAGGAGCAGTTCCAAGCGAGCCATTAATGCCGTGAACAAATTGCAAGTACAATTTACCATCAGGCAACCAACCGCTATCTTTCATGAACTTCACGTTGTATAAATGACCAACATCATAACACTCAAGCTCAGGCATAACTCCAAACTCCTTGAATTTCTTCAAGTAAATTTCCATTTCTTCAAAGCTGTTTTTGAAGACTGCTTGGCGAGTGCTCTCGTAGTAAGGTTTTTCCCAGTCGTATTTCCACTCAGTGAACTTAGACGCAAGAGGGAATAGTCCCCAGTTGATTGAACCGCTGTTCATAGTTGCCAATTCTGGACGGAAGTAAGGAAGAACACCTGTACGCTCTTCGATTGTCATACCCAATCCACCACCAGTAGTGATACAGATAAGGATTTCTTCGCTATGTGCTTTGATTTTCTTGATGATATATTCAAAGTCCTCAATCTTGGCAGAAGGTGAACCGTCTTCGTCATTTCTAGCATGAATATGCACAACAGAAGCTCCTGCTTCCCATGCTTCAATCGCTGAGTTCGCGATTTGGTCGTTAGTTACTGGCAAGTATTCGCTCATTGTTGGCGAGTGGATGCCTCCTGTGATTGCTGCTGTAAGAACGCGTTTGTTTTTGATGCTCATGCTAAAATCTCCTCTTTTTCCTTGTTTTGTATTGTTTCATCTATCATTAATTCTGCTTGCGTAGCTTCAATAACTTCTGCCAACGTGTATGCAGGATTAACTTCTTTTAGTAATAAACCCTTTGATGTAACTTCGATGACACCCATTTCAGTTACGATTAGGTCAACTGCACCGACTGCTGTTAGTGGTAGGTTGCACTCTTTTAGGATTTTCGGGCTGCCTTTTGCTGTATGCTCCATTGCCACGATGACCTTTTTGGCACCTGACAACAAGTCCATAGCACCACCCATGCCCGGAACCATTTTACCCGGGATGAGATAGTTGGCGATATTTCCTTTTTCATCTACTTGTAAAGCACCAAGTACAGTCAAAGCAACGTGTCCGCCGCGGATAATGCCGAATGATGTTGCTGAGTCAAAGAATGCGCCACCTGCTTCGATAGAAACTGGCATTCCACCAGCATTCACGATTGTTGGGTCAATATCTTCCTCAGATGGTGTTGGCCCTAGGCCGACAAAGCCATTTTCTGATTGGAAATGAACGCTAATGCCTTCTGGTACGTAGTTGGCAACCTTTGTCGGTAAACCAATTCCTAGATTGACGACCGTTCCGTCTTCCAGTTCTTTTGCTACACGACTTGCGATATAGGCTTGTTTTTCGTGTTTATCCATTAAACCGCACCTCCTGCTACAATATGTTGAACGAATACGCCCGGTGTGATTACTGTGTTGGGGTCAAGTTGACCGATTTCGACTAGATTGTCTGTTTCAACAATCGTCACATCCGCTGCTGGTGCCATGACAGAGTTGAAATTGTTCATGGAGCCCTTGTAAACAATATTTCCTTGCTTATCAACGCTTGAGCCATAAATCAAGGCGAAGTCTGCTTTCAATGGTTTTTCTAGCAAGTAAGTCTTGCCGTCAATCTCCATTTTTTCCTTGCCTTCTTCGACCAAAGTACCTACACCAGTTGGTGTTAGGAAGCCGCCCAAACCGTATCCTTGCGAGCGAATTTGCTCAGCTAAAGTTCCTTGTGGAACCAAATCCACTTGGATTTCGCCAGCGGTCATTTGACGACCTGTTTCTTTGTTTAAGCCAATGTGTGAGGCGATAACCTTTTTGACTTGTTTGTTGACTACCAATTTGCCGACACCATAGTCAATCAGACCACTGTCGTTGCAGATGATTGTCAAGTCTTGTACGTTTTTTTCTACTAGCGCATCAATCAATTTGTGCGGCGAGCCGTTGCCCATGAAACCACCGACCATAATGGTCGCACCATGATTAATTTTTGCTACTGCGTCTTTTAGACTAATAACCTTGCTCATGTGTTAGTTCCTTTCGATAATCATAGATGTTCCTTGTCCGCCACCGATACATAGTGTAGCTAGACCATACTTAGCTTCTTGCTTAGTCATTTCGTGGATAAGGCTGACAAGCACACGCGCGCCACTGGCACCGATTGGGTGCCCTAAAGCAATTGCTCCGCCGTTTACGTTGACTTTATTGCTGTCTAATTTTAATTCTTTCATTACTGACAAAGCTTGTGATGCGAAAGCTTCATTTGCCTCTACTAAATCTAGGTCTTCCATTTGCAAGCCAGCTTTTTCTAAAGCCTTGATTGTCGCTGGAACTGGTCCGCAACCCATGATTTCTGGGTTCAAGCCAGCGTTTGCGTAAGATTTGATTGTAGCTAATGGTTTCAACCCTAGCTCATCTGCTTTTTCCTTGCTCATCACAACTACTGCTGCAGCACCGTCGTTGATACCTGATGCATTACCTGCTGTTACTGTTCCTTCTTTCTTGAAGGCAGCTCTTAATTTTGCCAACTTGTCAGCTGTTGTGTTGAATTTTGGATGCTCGTCTGTATCTACCACAACATCTTCGCCACGTCTTTGTGGGATATTAATTGGAATGATTTCATCTTTAAATCGGTTGTTTTCGATTGCTGCTTGCGCTTTTTGTTGGCTGCTTGCCGCAAATTCGTCTTGATGTTCGCGTGTTAATTCATATTTTTCAGCTAAGTTTTCAGCTGTAATACCCATGTGGTAGTCGTCAAATGCGTCTGTCAAGCCATCTTTGATAATACTGTCAAAAGATTGCACATTGCCCAGTTTTGAGCCCCAACGTGATGAGTTGTCAATGTATGGCGCTTGGCTCATATTTTCCGTTCCGCCAGCTACGATAATGTCAGCCTCGCCTGCACGAATGGCTGTTGCTGCTAATTGAACAGCTTTCAAACCAGAACCGCAGACCTTGTTGATGGTGTAAGAAGTTGCTCCTACAGGAATACCTGAATGAACAGCTACTTGACGAGCCACGTTTTGCCCTAGACCTGCCTGCAAAACATTACCCAAAATCACTTCTTCTACTAATTCTGGAGATAAATTAATCTTGTTTAATACTCCCTTTACAGCGGCTGTTCCTAGTTCCACTGCTGAAACATCTTTCAAACTGCCACCAAATGTACCGATTGGCGTTCTCAATGCGGATACGATAACTACTTCTCTCATCACTTCACCTCATAAAATCTATTATTTATTTCCTCTAGGAAACGTTTGCATATTAAGAATACCTGAGTTTATTAAGAATTTCTAATATCGTTTTTTTATATAGCCTATTGGTTTTTAATATACTATCATTTTTCTCTCATTTACCACGCAAAAATAGCCTTTGCAAGAGGAATTCCGCAAAAGCTAAATTAATTCTGTCCTATATGATTGATTAGAATTTAAAAACGATATTTCCTAAATACTGTGTTTTTCTTCTCATCAAGTGCCGTAAAGATAGCACGTATTTCATCAAAATGTAATGGATAAGCGTTGCTCCCACTTGAGTTCTTCTGAAAATCATCATCAAAAACAACAGTGAGTGACCATTGTTCGCCGTCCATAACCGTTGGATTTAAATACTCCTTTTTCCACTTGGGAATTGCTAAGTCCTGTAAAGTAGCTTGAATTGTCTCGCATTGTTCTTGGTTCAGATTTTCTTTTAGCCAATAATTTGGTGAATCATCGCCATAATACATCATTGTTTTGAGTTTCATGGTTTGATTTACTAAATCCAAATAATATATTAGCTGTGGACCAGAATAGCTGTAACTTTCAAAGGTTAATTTGGTAATATTTTCTGCCATTAAATTTCTCCTTAAATATCATAATTCAAAACCAAAAAACTCCACAGCATTTTTGTAACAAACCTTCTCAAAAAGCTGTTTCAGATAAGCCGCATCATCAATTATCAATCCATTATCCAGCCAATCAGCAATCAACTGACACAAAACCATGCGAAAATAATCATGCTGAATGAGCGAAATAAAGTTACGCGCACCACTAGTCATACCAACAAAATTCATTAAAATGCCTTGCGAGGCATACTCTTTGAGCTGGTTTTGCGTGCCTAAAAGATTGTTTTGGAACCACCAAGCAGGACCTTGTTGGATTTTTCCGCGAATACCGTCATGCTCTTCATTAAAAGCTGCAGCCGTTACATTGGTGAAGGTGTTTTTCGTCCCATCGCCATTGTAAACAATCGTTTTAGGCAAACAATCGCGCATACGCAAGGTATCAAAAAGATAGTACACGCCTTGAACATACAAGGAAATGGTATCAAAGCCCATATTTTTTCCTAGTTGCTTTGTCATTAAGCTATTACCGTTTTGGTTAATACCGAAATAAAGTTGCAAGACCCAATCGAGCTTACAGGCTTCATCAAGAATTTCAAAAAGAATATGATTTTTTAAATCGCGAATTTCCTTAGCAGTGATGGATTCAAAAGCGACAATCTTAGCAAAAGTCTGCTCGACATCTGTCGTAGCCTCCTGATAATAAATATAGGGAAGGCTCAAGCTAAGCGAGCGGCAAGAGCGTTCGTGGAAATAATTCATCTTTCTTTTTATCCACGTTGTGTACTGATAGAGGTCTTGAATGTTTTTTCCTGTAAAAAAGAAAAGGTCTTGTCCCAAATCATTCATATCGAGTTCTAAAAGTTTGTTGACATGAAAGATGGGCACCACAGAAAAATCCAGTTCTTCCTCCTTGAGCAATCGATGATAATGCAGGTCTTCATTGGCAACGCATTGTGTGCCTACGAGTTTTACGTTTAGTTTTTTTACTATATCACGAACTCTTAGTCCATTTGGACCAAGTTGAGCGTTGATTTTCTCGTAGAGTACCAGTGCGTTTTCCTTAGTTAGCGTTTCATGAATGCCGAAAAATTTCCGTAATTCCATGTGAAGCCAATAATATTCGACATTACCTACGGCATTTTCGATGGTTTCAGCAAATGCGAGGAATTTTTCCTTGTCGCTGGCTTTGCCGGTTATATAATATTCAGAAATGCCGTTCGAGCGCATCAGTCGCCATTTGTTTCGGTCTGTTCGTAGCCAAAGGTCTGTTGCGTTTTCAAAATGGGCATTTTCATAGATGTCTTTGGCGTTGTGGATACTAGCGTAATTGATGATGGGTAGGTCTTTTGCGTAGCTCTTATAGAGATTTCTTGCTGTTTGTGTGTGAAGTAAGAAGTTTTCTGGTAGGAAATTTGTCATGGGTGTCCTCCTTGTTGGTTATCTTGAGTCGAACAAAATTGCTTGGATTTTTACTTTCATATCATAGCAGAAGTTTAAAAAGTTCTTGTTCTTTCTACTAAAAATCATCTGCTAATACTGGTTTTTCTTTTACCAAGATAGCTTTGAAAAGTTCCACTGTTTCACTCTTATCAACCTCAATTTTTCCTTCAAAGAGTAGGCTTTCTACATCTTTGTAGCCTGAGAAAAGTTGGGCCATTGTTTCTATGCTGAGTTTCAGATGATGTTGTTTTGCTTGGGACAAGCTTTCACCTTTTGGACCGAAGATTCCATTGTTCCATTTAGCACTCTTATCAATCACTTCAATGCTTAGTTGGTCGGTTGAAGCTTGGTAAGGATAGTCTGCTAGGAATTTTTGGACATTTACGATGCGCATCATCATCCAAGGCGTCAGCTCCATCTTTACATTCCATTGTTCCTTCATCAGTTGTAAGACTTGGACTTGACTTGGGTCAGCGACAGGTGATTTGTAGGAAAATTCTTTGAAACTGCTAGAATGCGAGTGAATAAACCAAGTTAGACCTTCCACTGCCTCTTGATTGGAGGCGATCATTTCGTGAATAACAAATTTTTCTTCTTCAAAGGCATAAATTAGATAGCCGATTGCACGTTTTTCTTGGTCAAAGATAAGTGCATAACAATCCCTTTGATGATGTGGACGCTTATTGTAATACTCCCACCACCAATCTTCTCGTTTCATGGACATTCGCTTCATTTGTGGAGATTGATGGTAAAGCTTATTCATGCTAGCTTTGGCATCTTCAAAAGTCATTCGCTTGATTTGGCATTTGTTTTTCACCACATTAGGAAATTCATCCCGTCCAAATACAGCGGACTGCCAAGTCAAATGTAGATGATGATAGATATGTTCATAGCCAAAAAGTCGATAAAACCGATAAGAAAAAGGAGCAAGAAAAGAAAGAACAACATTATTGTCTTTTTGCCAAGCCAAAACTTCTTCAAACAATTGATGAATCCCTTTATTGCCCCTATTTTCAGGCAAGGAAACCACCGAACCAATACCACTCGACTTATACATCCGGTCCTTGAGCTGAAAATCAAAGGGCGTAACTAAAATCTGACTATTCAAAGTATCCTCATCAAAAAGCCCAAAATTCGTCGAGTGAGCAAGAAGATTCCGGGTTGCTTGGTCACTGGATTCATTCCAAGTCTTGATACTTCGTGGCCAAGCATAAGTAATTAATCCTTTTATCTGCTCATAATGTGAATCATCCATCCTCTTTATCATTCAAAAAGCTCCTTTTATTCTAGTTCAACTATAAGAGTAACAAATATTCCGTCTTTTTTGAAAAATAGCTACTCAGAACAGACAAAAAAGCCTAAATCCAACTGCCATTGGATTTCTTTCGAGCAATCTGTTTTGACTTTCTATAGGTTCCTATATATCGATTGTCCTTAATTAGAAAAAAGCCCACATTGTTTATGTGAGCTTCCAAGTTATCATTTTAAAACCTTATTAAAGAAATCCTGTGTACGAGGATTTTGTGGATTGCCAAATTGTTCATCCGAAATGCCTTTTTCTACACCATAGCCACCGTCCATAAAGATTACACGATCCGCTACTTCGCGGGCAAAGCCTATTTTATGCGTCACTACACCACAGTCATGCCTGCTGCGGCAATAGATTTCATTACTTCTAGAATATCGTTGTTTAAGGTGAGCACTATACAGCCCACAGCCTGCTTTCCCCGAAGCAACAAACCATTTATCTCTTCCTATTCCCCAACAAACCGCGTATCAAAGAGCGTCCTACTTCACGACCAATCTGATTTAATGCACTTCCTACCATTTTATCCACAGCACTTGGCTTGTTTGTTGATGATTTTTTTGCACTTGCCTTTTGTGTCGTTTGCTTTTGAGTAGGCTGTTTTTGCACTTGCTCTCTTTGCTGTTGGGCTGCTGCCTGTGCTTCTTGCTCCTGCAAAATTTCGTAAGCAGATTGTCTATCGATTGCTTGACCGTATTTTGCATAAAGCGGACTACTTTGGGTTAATTGGTTGATATGTTCAAGTGCTACTGCCCCTAAATAGCTTTTTGGTGGCAGGATAAACCCCCGCTGCACAACCTGTGGTGCGCCATTTTCATCCAATAATGAAATCAAGGCTTCCCCAGTGGAAAGTTCACCCAAGACGGTTTCACTATTGAATTCTGGATTTGGTCTATAAGAAGCTGCTGCTGCTTTGACTGCCTTTTGGTCCTTTGGTGTATAAGCACGCAAGGCGTGCTGCACTTTGTTGCCAAGTTGTGCCAAGACTGTGTCAGGAATATCTGACGGCGACTGGCTGATAAAATAAATCCCCACACCCTTTGAGCGAATTAATCTTACTACTTGCTCTACTTTTTGTAGCAAAGCTTTGGGTGCATCACTGAATAACAAATGAGCTTCATCAAAAAAGAAGACCATCTTGGGTTTGTCCATATCGCCGACTTCTGGCAACATTTCGTATAAGGCTGACAACATCCACAAAAGGAAGGTTGAATAGAGCTGCGGATTTTGCGCTAGTGTCACACAATCCAAAATATTGACATAGCCTTTCCCATTTTCATCACAGGATATCCAGTCCTGAATGTCTAGCTCAGGCTCTCCGAAAAATTCATCTCCCCCCAAGGTCGAAAGGCTCAACAAACTACGCTGAATAGCCCCAATACTTTGGGTAGAAATCATTCCGTAAGTAGTGGTGTATTCCTTTGCGTGATCCCCAACATGTTGCACCATGGAGCGTAAATCCTTTAGGTCAATCAATAGGAGCTTATTGTCATCAGCAACCTTGAAGATTATCTGCAAAACTCCTGTTTGCGTTTCATTTAAGCCCAAAATACGCGCAATCAAAATCGGACCCATGTCGGAAATAGTGGTGCGCACTGGAATACCTTTTTTGCCGTAAACATCAAAAAAGCGGACAGGATAAGCCTTGTAGGCAAAGTCGGAGATATTCATGTTTTTGACCCGTTCTTCGATTTTAGGAGAGCTTTCTCCCGCTTGACTTAGTCCTGATACATCCCCTTTTATGTCCGCCAAAAAGACTGGTACACCCATATCACTAAAGGCTTCGGTCAATACCTTGATGGTCACGGTTTTTCCTGTACCGGTGGCTCCTGCTATCAAACCGTGGCGATTGACCATTTTTGTATTCATATAAATTTGGTCTTGCCCTGTTGCAATCCAAACATTATTCTCGTTACTCATCTTAATTTCTCCTTTGCACGCTATTACAAAAAGGCTTACTTTTCTGTTTTATTTTAGCACCATTTTAATAGCACTTCCAACATATCGACCATTAGCCGTAGATTTCTGTCTCTTTGATGACATAAGAACACCTTCCACAGAAATAGTAGATGCCGTAATTATTCCTATCATCACCAACGGGGATATCACCCTACCGACAGAAAAGCTTAACTTTGAACAAATCGTCGCTATCCTTAGACGTCATTTGGAACTAGCACAAATGCAAGAGATCCATTTTCCTGTTTTGTGCTAGCAATTAATTGAATACTTTAACCACCTGTCAAATGGCAAGTCCTGGAAAGCTGAAGTAGTCAAGATGAACAACTATAAGGAAGTCAATGAGTTAATTAAAAAAAACTCTTACGGTCAAGTAATCTTGCAGGAGTTCTTTCTCAACTCTAACAAGTATTTGTACACTGCTTTGTGTACAAGATTAGACTATGTGTTTTCGTGCTAGGCTATCCCCAAAATATTGAGCATTCATTTTTCCCAATGTATAATGAGCTCATCAAGTTAAATGATAGCGATATCAAAAAAATTATGAGGTGAAAGAAGTGAAAGAATTTCTACAAAAGCTTGGCAAATCACTGATGATGCCAATCTCAATCATTGCTGCGGCAGGGATTTTCCTTGGTCTAGCAGCTGTTTTACAAAATCCCAATATCGTTGGGGACAACTTTATTCAAATCACACTAATCCAGCAATTTATCGGCTTTGTTCGTAGATTGGTCGGCGCACTCTTTGGCAATCTACCTATACTCTTTGCTGTATCTGTTGCCATTGGTCTTGCAAAAGATGAAAAGCCAACAGCGGCATTTGGTGCCATTATCAGTTTCTTGCTCTTCCACATTTCTATTGGTTATCTGCTCGAGCAAGGTGGGCTAACAGCTGCGACTACTTCTGTTGCTCATTTGATGGACCAAGGTCACAGTGTCTTAGAAGCAACAGAGATTGCCAGTCGTTACGAGACAGTTTTGGGTATCTTTACCCTTCGGATGAATGTCTTTGGTGGGATTGTTGCAGGGCTTTGGGCTGCTTGGATGCACAATAAGTTTTACAAAATCGTTCTTCCAACAGCCATTAACTTCTTTGGCGGCAAGCGTTTTGTGCCAATTATCATTACTGTGACTATTCCTTTCTTATCTGTCCTTATGTACTTTGTCTGGCCTTTTGTCAATGGTGCGATTGTTGCTGTAGGTAACGGCATTGCTAGTGCTGGTGCGATTGGTACTTGGATTTTCGGGACAACTGAAAGATTGTTGATTCCTACAGGTCTGCATCATATCTTGAATCAGTTGGTTCGCTTTACTCCAGTTGGTGGCGTTGCGGAAGTTAATGGCGAGCAAATGGTTGGTGGGTTAAACATCTTTAATGCCCTTTTAGGTCAAGCCCATCCAGATATGAACCTCATGCGTGAATCCACTCGTTTCCTTGCTCAAGGGAAGGTTCCAGTTATGATGTTTGGTCTTCCTGCAGCTTGCTTGGCTATCTACCGTGCAGCTAAACCAAGTGAGAAAAAACGTGTAGGCGCGCTCTTAACTGCAGCAGCCTTGGCAAGTTTTACGACAGGGATTACTGAACCTGTTGAATTCCTATTTATCTTTATCTCGCCATTCTTGTTCATTTTCCATGCCATTATGTCTGGCTTGGCCTTCTTCTTAATGGAAATTTTGAATGTTTCTATCGGGAATGTGCAAGGTGGGGTTATTGATCTCTTTGTCTTTGGTATCTTGCAAGGGATGCGGACCAACTGGATTTGGTCAGTTGTGGTCGGACTTGGCTTTGCTGGGATTTACTATTCAACATTCAGCTGGGCTATTCAAAAGTTTGATATTAAAACACCGGGACGAGAAAGGGAAAGTTCTGAAGAAACGGTTGCTTCCACAGACCTTTCAGAAAATGAACTGGGAGACACCATCGTCATGGCTCTTGGTGGCAAAGACAATATCAAGGAAATTGACAATTGCTTCACCCGCCTAAGACTTGTTCTAGGACAGGCGGACTTAATCGACGAAAAAATACTCAAAACAACAGGCGCAGTCGGCGTCGTTAAACTCAATGATAAAAACATCCAAGTAATCTATGGACCAAAAGTAGAAAAAATCGCATTAGATGTAAAAAGGAGCGTTCAAGCATGAAAAAGCATAATATCGTATTAGTTGGTGGTGGTTCAACATGGACACCAGGAATTTTGAAATCACTTACTGTTCATTTAGATTCTTTCCCATTGAACAAGGTTGTCTTATACGACATTGACGAAAAACGTCAAGAAACTATTGGGGAATTTGGCAAGATTCTTTTTAGAGAAGAGGCACCTGAAGTGGACTTTTCTTACACAACAGACAAAGAAGTTGCCTATAAGGATGTAGATTTTGTCTTCTGTCAAATGCGTACAGGTGGTTACCCTATGCGTGAAAAGGATGAGAAAATTCCATTGAGCTTGGGGATTGTTGGGCAAGAAACTTGTGGACCAGGTGGCTTTGCCTACGGTATGCGCTCGATTCGCGATATGATTGAGATGGTCAATGACGTTCGTCGCTTAAGCCCTGATGCTTGGATTCTCAACTACACCAATCCAGCAGCTATCGTTGCTTTGGCTCTACAAAAAGCTTTTCCGAATGACAAAAAAATCCTAAATATTTGCGACCAACCCGTCAACTTATTACGCTCTTATGGTCGTTTGCTGGATAAGGACTACAATCAGTTTGAACCTAGATACTTTGGTCTCAATCACTTCGGTTGGTTCACCAACATCTATGATGAAAAGGGTAATGACCTCGCACCTGAACTCAAAGAATTGATTCTTGCTGGCGGCTTCCGTCCAGTTGATGCGGAGCAACGTGATCAATCTTGGTTGGATACTTATGCTATGGTGGAAAACATGGTTCGTGATTTCCCTGATTATCTACCAAATACTTACCTGCAATATTATCTCTATCCAGAATACAAAACAGCCAAACTAGATCCAGACTTCACTCGTGCCAACGAAGTCATGGCAGGACGCGAGAAAAAAGTCTTCAGCGAATGTCGCAACATCATCGAAAAAGGCACAGCCAAAGATTCATCTGTGGTGCATAATGACGCACATGGAGATATGATTATCGAAGTAGCCGCATCTATTGCCAACAATGAAAAGAAAACTTATATTGTCATCCTTCCAAACCAAGGCATTGTCTCCAATGTTTCGGATGATGTCATGATTGAAGTTGCCGCAACTCTAGGCAGTAATGGACCTGAAGCTTACGCTGTTGGACAAGTGGAAACTTTCTACAAAGGAATGATTGAAAACCAACACGCTTTTGAGAAGTTAACTGTTGAAGCATATTTTGAAGAATCTTATACCAAAGCTCTTCAAGCATTAACAATCAATAGAACAGTCAATGACGCCATGAAAGCAAGAAAAGTCTTGGACGCTTTGATTGAAGCCAATAAGGATTATTGGCCTGAGTTAGTATAAAGACAAAGAAACCAAGCAAGGAAGATGTTGTGCCTTGCTTGGCTTTTTTAGTGCATACAATAATGATTCACATATTCTCTAAAAAGATAATTGGAAATATAGTACAAACCTAAGCGATCGGAGACGTCAATGTCATTGACATAAGTCTCTGAAGTCATGGCGTAAAACTGAAAATCCGTCAGTTGAGACAGAGTATTTTTGGAAAAACCTGTAATACTAATAGTAGATGCACCAAAGGATTTGGCGATTTCAATGGCTCGAATACGCGCACTTGTCTCTCCACTAATGGAAATAGCAATCGCAATATCTCCTGGCTCCATCAACTTAGCGTTGTAGTACATGACATGCGGGTCGATAAAAATATGGCTATTCTTGCCCACAGTCGCAAAACGCTGGTGCAATTCTTCTGCTACAATCCGAGAGAGACCTACCGCAAAAAAGAGAATCTTCTTGCTCTTATACATCTGCTCCAAGACTTGATGAACCAGTTCGTCATTCATCAGTTGCTTGGTTTTGATGATTTGCTCATCCAAAGATGTCACACTTAAAAAAGTATCACCCTGTGAAATCTCATTGCAGTATGCTTCACGAAACTCGACAAAGCCCGAAAATCCGAGTTTCTTGCACAGTCGAATAATCGCATTTGGCGCTGTAAAGTTTTCATTAGCAATCTGCCGAATGGTCATCTTTTTCAAGGATACTTTCTGATGAAACATATAATCTAGCAAGGATTCTTCAGATTCATTCAGATATTTTCGATTGGATTGGATTTTTTCAAAAAAATTTGCCATAGTTACACCGCCTGTTGAAAGAAATCGTCTTTGTTAGGTAGAGTATATCATAATCCTGACTTGTTCAACATGATATTGTGATTTGCTCTAATCAATTCCATAAATAACAGTAACTGTATCTGATAAATCAATATCTTCTGGCTCAATATCTAGTGCAAAGCTAGCTTCAGCTTTTGCCATCATTGGTGCAGCTTCCATTCCCATATCCATATACCTTGTGGTACTTCTTATTTCAATCTCACCCCATGAATAATCAATAGTTAGAATTTGCCCTAATTTTACCCCCGATTCATTAGCAAGGATTTCTGCTTTTTGCTTAGAATCTTGAATCGCTTTTGCAAGCAATTGATTTTTCACTGGATTTGGGTCCTTCACAATATACTCAATGTCAATTTCGGGCTCCATCTCATTCAAACCCAAGTGCATCAGAATTCGTGATAAAAGACTATGGTCTAAAGGAAATTCAAGTTTTAATCGGTGGGTATAGGAATACCCAAGAAACCTTCTTTTCCAAACTTTTTTCTCTTGATAGCTCTCAGATTCTTCGTTGACATCAAAAGATCTAGTTTTTATATCCGATTTGTTAATCCCCAACTCGCTCAGCAAACTTTTTAGTTTTTCGGTTTCACTAGCGGATTTAGCCAAAGTTTCTGAATAATCTACGTCAAAGCCATTTAATCTGAAATTTAATCTTGTCGTATCAGGCGGAACAGAAATCTTCCCTTGACCAGTTACACGTATAATTCTTTCCAATTGCTTCACCTCATATTCTTATTTTATTAGTTCAATGTTATCACACTTCGGTGATTGATTGGAATTCAAATAGTTTGCTATTTATAAGTAAGAAACCAAGTGTATTTATCCATTCAAAAATGGTCCATTTAACTAATTCAAAATTAGCCCACTAGATTTTCAAGTAAAAGAAGAGTGTAAAATAAAGCGTGTTCGCCTACTCTGAAAAAGACAACTTCAAAGTGAAAACGTCATAAAGTAAGCGACGTATACCAAAGAACCTAAATAATACAGCAGTCACAAAAGCTACTGAGCCTATTCTTAGATATCTGTAGTTTGTTATAGAACAACACCATTTGACAAAGATCCAAAAAACCCCCATCCTGCAATAATGCAGATGGGGATCTATTAACGCCCAGTTAGGTGGATAAAATATGAATTCTCCCTACTCTACTTCAAAAACAACTTAGCATAATCGCTAGTCACTGGAACAAGATGAGAAATCAAAACCAGATCTTGTACCTCATCTATCGTATAAAATGCCAAATATTTCTTCTTCCCAACAAGAATTCCTTTCGTCTTATCTGTATTAGAAATCTGTCTTCCTGCTTTTTCGTCTGCATTAAATCCTCTTTCTGGAAAAGTAGAAAGTGATTCTAGGTCATCTAAAATCGTATTTACTCTTTTTTGAGCTGCCTCAAGCATAGACAAGACACTTGCGGTATAAGCTCTTATCAATTCAAGTTGGTGAAAGATGGGCTCAGGAATCTGTACTTCATACTCTATCACGCCTTCAATCTCCTTCTAGCTTCTGCAATGCTCATACCTTTACCACTTCTTAACAAAGCCAAATTATTATCAATTTCTTTTCCAAGAGAATGAATGAATTCTTCTCTCTCTTTTTCATCCTGTGTTTGAAAAGGAATTTCCCCTGTAGTCATCACTTCATAGATGAGTTGGTTAAAAACAGAAGTCGCATCTAAGCCTTTGCTGGCAAATACTTCTTTTGCTTTTTTCAACCACTCGTCATTTGTCTTGAAGTTAAACTGTGTGTTCTTATCTACTATTAACATTTTTTTCTCCACCTCTTTTATCAGATATCTTATGGCTATATGATACTATCATTTCAAAATATACGCAAAATATTTTACACCTAGAAGCAACTTATAGGTAAGCCACTTTTTTCATGCACCTAATGGAGCTTTGTTAATAGTCATCATCATAATATTCGTTGTCATCATAGTCATGGTAATTGTCTTCAGGATAAAAAGGAACAATTTCCTGACTTTCTTCTTCCTTATGCTCATACTCGAATGGGCTATATTCCCTAGTATCAGGAATACCTTCTTTGTCTGTACAAGCGTTTATAGAAAACATCCCCAAGAAAGCAAATAGAAAGCAATCATTTTCTTCATATGAATCCACCTTCTCTGCGATAGCAATAATAGTTTGTAAAGAGTGCAAACATTATCCAGTAAAGGAATCAACCGAATTATACAATTATTGAAAAATAAAAGAAAATGAAAGCCATATTCTCGACGTAAATGTCCAAACTTCTAACTTAGAAATTCAAAACTTAAAAGAAAATTCGTTTCTCTTTGATTTCCGTTCCGTTCTTATCCAGCTTCTTCTTCCCACGTTCCTTTTGTTCCCAGACATGACCTGTTTGTAGATCTGCGTATTTGACGGTTCTGAACTTGTCATTTTTAGATTTCTTTTGCGCTTTCTTATATGCTTTGGCTTCTTGCTTGATTTCGTAAGCACTTGGCTTTTTTGTTGATGTATTTACAGGTTTCGCAGTTGTTCCGGAGCTCTTTGTACTTGACTTATAATCAACATCTCCTGCATACATGCAACACAAGATGATAAACCAGATGATAAGGATACCGGGAGAAGCTAGTATTAAGAGGGGATTTGCTGTAAGTATCACCAAAAATGTGAGAAAGAAAAGACCGACGACCATCATTAGAATAATGAATCCAATATTCGAATGAAAGGGGGATTTTTCTTTCATGGAGGAATTCTCTAGTTTCTGTTGGTTGTTCGTTTCTGGGCTTGTCATCATGTGTCCTCTTCTTCCTAAATTTGTCGTGTTCCTGAGTATTTGACGTTTCTTGCTTCTTTCGATCTATTCCTTTTTTCAACAGAAGAAATGACTCACTTTAATGATGCAGAACTAATTCATCATCTGTAACAAGTAACTCATGCCCATTAATCCATAGAAAGTTTGTTTCAAGCTTGCACGATTGCATTCTAAGGTTGGCTGTTTTAATCATCATTTATCTTACAACTCTTTTGTCAAAATATCGTTAATTTATTGTACCTTTTTTCAGTTGTTCTATCAACCAAACGATGCACCTGAAAGTGTGCGTTGCCACAGTAAGTCGCACAATCTATCATTGATAATTCCGTCTATGACAGAGGAAATACGTAGTCTAATAGCGAACAATGATAACCATCCTAAATTTTTATTGACAGAGTATCTTTTCTCATCTTTTCCAAATGTACTCTTTTCCGACAACAGACAAAATAAAAGAGATTTCTAATGAGTAATTTCAATACAATCGTCCTTCGTGATGTCTTACCACGCACAAGCAATACATATATTGACATCATTGAGCGTGTAACTCGAGTTCTGTTGCCCACTGTAGGATACCCACCCTACATCACTGGTACAAATATGTTCATGTGTCATCTATTCTGTAGTGACACCTTACCAAAAAAGTAATCTTGTAGTGTCAACTCTCTCGAAAAATACCAACTCGATATTTTCCCTCAAATACTAAAAAAGAGAATCTGAACCAGAATTCAAATTCTCTTATTTCTACAAATCACTTGATATAAGGCTTTATCACTTCTTTCTTGTCAGCAAAGCTACTGTCTCCACGTGTAACGACCCTCAAACCTGAATGTCTAGGGGGTTCCGACAGTTTTTTCTGTATGTGGGACCGTTCAACGTGCTGGCTTTCGGGAACAGTTCAAAAGAATGGAATTTGGGATTGAGTCGTTCATATGGTTAGCTTTTCAGCTCCGATGTTTACACTATCAATTCGTTCATGATGGTTTCAACATTATCGACAGATTTCTTCCAATTAATTTTCAATCGCCCAACGACTCATTGCAAAGTCGATGATTGCTTTTTCTCGATCTTCTATCTGTTCTTGCCCCCATTTGGGATTCTCTTGATCTTCTACAAATTCCTTTAACTGAGCTTGTTGATTTAACAGTGGATTATCTTTGTAGGAGTTGAGTTTGTCAACAAAGGTTTTATTTCCAATAGATGCATTGTGTGAGCCAGAAATTAACATCAAATTTCCAATATTATTGATGTATTTTTCTTCAAACTCTTCGTCATACATTCCCATCTCATTGACTTGATACCCAGATTCAATAGCATATTTTGGCTCTGTTTGAGGAGAAATGTGCTCAATTTGTTCATTTTCTAAACCTATATCATTTATCTTATACCCTTTGTTTTGAATTGACTTTTCATATTCCCACAAAATATAATGCAACATCCTATTTCTATACATGTCCGCACGTAAGGTGTGTTTCATTTGATCTTTATTCCAGTACCATGCATTTTTATGTAGAGCATTTGAAATCTCCGTTTGAAAAATATCGAAGTCCCCTGAAAAATCTAACAATACCTTGCTCAGCTTTTCTTGAATTTTCGCTTTTCTACTTGCAAGTTCTGAACGAAAAATCAATTTTTCAAGTAACGAAAGATATTTTTTCTTGCTCTGTAAATCATTCTCATAAAACTCATAACCCTTAAGGATGAATGCCCAAGACCATGCAGGAATAGTTTTAAATTTCTTTAATTGGTTTTTCTCGTCAAAGTTATCTGATTCAAAAAATTTAATACTGGAAAAAGATTTCAACAGTTTACGACTGTATTCTTGAATCCAATTTACTGGGGAATCACTCTTTAATAGTTCCTTCTTTATATCTTCAATTGTTCGATAAGCGTAACCATTCAAGTATGCATTGTTATGATATATTAGTACGCTATCTTCATCTAGATTTATGTCCGCAGCAATACGATAGATTTCTTCGAATGTCTGTGAAAGTCTTGAAATAATATTTTCAGTTTGATCTGCGTTTGTATTTGAATAGACCTTATACATAAAGAAAGATTTAATCTTTTCCATATTTGTCAAATCTTTTCCTCGATTATTCTGCAGTTCAAACATCAATGAAGATTCCTTTTTACCTTCAAGGATAATCTCATTAACCTCGCTTTTTTCAAGCTTTTCAAATAATCTGATTAAGTCTTCAGATTTTATCTCTGACATTCTTTTTTCAAAATAGTTCTTTGCATCTCGATAACGCTTTTGTGAAGAAGACCTAGGTTTATAGTCCGTATCGTTTTCAATGATAATTGCATCCCAAGCTACTCGATCATATTCTACTGGACGGAGTTTGATAGATGATTTGTAAACAAGGTAACTAGACTTGGCTTCATCAATATCAAATAATTCCTCATCGTCGAAATCTCTGCTAAGTAAGACATTAATCAATGCTCGCACAAAAATTATTACTGTAGTTAGACGTTGTTGTCCGTCAATAATATCTAGTTCGCCATTAGAAAGTTCCTCCAACATCACGTTCCCGTAGAAATAATTATTATCTCCTTTTAAGGATTCAAACAAATCTTCAAGAAAAGTTGACCAATTCAACTCATCCCATGCATATGCTCGTTGATACACCGGAATATTATATTTGACTTTCTTACTTGAAAATACCCTATCGATATCAGTGTTGTTAAACTTCATTCCCTGCACTCCTTTCTATTCTCACCGTCAAATATATAATAACAAAATAATATTACAACGTGCAAATTACAACATCAAGTTGAACACTTTTTTCAAACACAAAAGTTATCGAATGTTCCAGATCTTTTCTCTTTGTCGGTCGGCTGAATCGTCCCAACATTTACTCATTGCCCCTGCAAGGTGTACTCGCTTGCGGGGGCAATGAGCAAATGTTAGTTTCAAGAGCCGAGTGACAAACAGAAAGGACTTTTTTGTTTAAAGAGCGGCTCGCCGTGTGGGGGCGAGTCCCCACAATCTTTAGGCTGTCAACTTAGCTAATTCTTGTTCAAAGAGCGCTTGAGGCGTTTGGTAATCAAGCAATTTCCTAGGCTTGTTGTTCATTCGCCAAGCGAATTGCTCAATTTCTTTTCTACTAACTTGGTCGATGCGCTCGCCTTTTGGAATGGTCTGGCGAATAAGCTTATGATGGTTCTCATTGGTCCCACGTTCCCAAGAAGCGTAAGGATGAGTGAAGTATATCTCCATCATATGACTGAAGTCTTGTGTAAGGCTTGCGAACTCAGAACCGTTATCTGACGTAATAGACTTCACAATCTCTTTTCGGCTAGCACCTAATGATTGATAGATTTGAGATAGACCATATTGAACGGAATCGGTATCTTTCCCATCAATATTCACAATGAACTGCATCCGCGTCTTTCGCTCAATGAGCGTTAAAAGCACATCATCTTCCTTGTCTTGTTGGCTAATTACCGTGTCTATCTCGAAATGACCAAATTCATCACGAGTAAGGACTTCTAATGGTCTCTCTTCAATGCTTTTACCTAGCGTTTTCTTGTTCTTTCTGCCCTTTTTGAGCGTCGATGATTTTCTAGAAACCTTCTCTTTTAAGTCGATATTCTTGGTCTTCATCAAACCAGCATCAATGTAGTTATAAATAGTGCTTGTTGAAACCATCTCTTTTATAGGGAACAAGTCTAAACGCTTCGCTTCTCCAACAATGTCATCTGGTGAGCGATCCACACGCTCGTCAAGCAACAAGGAATCTACATACTCGATAAAAGGCGCTACAGAAGCGTTCTTCTTAGGATTGCGACTGCGAAGGAGATTCGCATCCGTGCGTTTTTGCCCCACAGAAGCGAAATAGACGTCAAAGTAGATTTTCATGCCGTTCACTAGCTTAACTTGTTTGGTAGTTCCACGCTTTAGCTCAGCATAAATTGTTCCGCGACTCATCCCAATTTTGCGCGCCATTTCAGACTTTGTAAGACCTTGTTCAACATAAGCCTGAAGTTGCCCACGTTGTGTTTCAGTCATTCGGGCTTTCTTATTTCTCGTTTGTGTGTTATTCTCAACTTGCATCGAATACGCTCCTAATCTTGAATTATTGTTTGTGTTGGAACTTCAATAATACATGATTTGCGTATTCGATGTTTTGTTTATGTGTTCAACTTGATTTTACAATCTGCCATCCCCAATTTTTCACACAAATACCGAGAAATGGCATTAAAAGCATCCGCATTTACATCTTTACTCAATGGAATAATGATGCGAAAACGAGGCTTATCTGTAGTATGGCTATGCGTTGAATAAAGCAAGGCACAATAATCAAATGTTGAGGTGAACTTTTCTAAAAAGTCAGGTTCAGGATTATCACAATCAAGTGCCAACATAGAGCGATAAACCACATTAGCTTTTCGCCTGAGTCCATCTTTCAAAAGACCTCCTACAAATCCACCCACATCTTTTGCATCATCACGAGAAACCTTAGACAGCGATTGATACTCTGCCACTGTTTCTGAGGTATAAGATGTTGTTTGCAGTTTTTTGAAAAGTTCTTCTTTGGTAATAAAAGTGTTGTTCCATTTCTTTGCATTATGGCTGTTTGCCATAGCACAGGCTAGATTACGCATTGATATTGACCTCCTTGCAGTCTTTGTCAAAGAACCTGATTGGCTTTCGCCATCGTTTTGCTTTTTCTAATTCACGAACCATTCCAGAAGTCATCTGATTACCAAAGACCCGGACTTCTTCACACTTCCCCATTAGAACAATCCCCATATGAATGCCTTCTCTTCGTTCGGTAAGTTCATTAAGGTATTGTGGAAATAACAAATGAGGTGTGATTGGTAAATATCCCAAATCAAAAGCATATCGACTATACTTTCGTGCATTTACGATATTTTTAGCTTCATCACCAGCAAATGGCGAGCAGATAAATATCATCGGTCTAAAATTTTCATCTCTAGGCATTGTCATCACCTCGCTCAATCATTGGGAAGATATTTTTAGATTTCAACAAGTCGTAAAGGAACAAACGCCCTTTTTGAGTCCAATAGGTATGCATTGCACTCTTATCGCCATCATAGATATGAGTCTTAGACTGCGTGTATCCTTGGTCGGCATACTGCTGATAAAGTAGCCACATATTCCCTTGCTTGAATTGGATACCTAGCTCATGTAGTAACTTGTTAAACTTGACAGCTGACATTCCATAATCTTTAGCAATTTTTGAAATAGCCATCAAAGATTTATTTTGAAGAATCAAATCGTAATAACTTACTTTCGGAGTCATTTCTAGGATTTGTTGATTCTTCATCGCAATGATGTCATTCTTGGCTTTTAGCTGCTTCAATACACCAATTGCCAATTCTGGATCTTGGATAGACTTTTCTAAAAAATCGTTGTTTGCGTAAACACCATGTTGACGAATTGACGGTAGTACCTCGGATGTTACCCAACGCTTGAATTTCTTAGCAGATTGCTGTTTGCTTGAAAGAATTAGAGAATATAGACCACTTTCGTTGATAACCACTAACTCCTGCTTGCCACCAAGGGTGTCGCAAAATGCTACCCCCTTATCTTCTTCATCCACTCTTTTTGCCAGTGCATCTCGTGTGTTCACGTATCCAAGGATATCTGCCACATCTTTGCCAATAAAGTATGGAACACCTGCAATACTCAATGTGCGTACAGAACCTAGTTCTGCATTTTGAAAAACTTGTAATTCGTTCATTTGACGAGCCCCCTATAATTTATTTTTCGGAATGACAGTTTGTCCTCCTAAATTACAGGCGAAGAAAATCATCAAAAATATACCCTCTATTTGAATTTTTCTATCACCTGATACTGATAAGCGAAAAATCCAATAGAATCGAACCCTATTTACTCAAAAAAGTATTTCAAAACAAAAAAGCTAACAAAATAACACTTTGTTAGCTCCTGACTTGATTTTTTGAAAATAATATGCTAACATATAGTTACTTTGTTAGCATATCTGTTACTAGGAGGTGGCTACTATGCCAAATTTAGATAATTTACTAAAAGCCAACAATGGCATATTAACGCTCCGACAAGCAAAAAAATCTGGAGTTCCATACACACATATCAAGAAGAAACTTGATACTGGCGAAATAGAAAAAGAAGAGTCTGGAATCTATCGTTTAGCCGATGCTTATGTGGATGAATATTACGCAATCAGTTATCGATATCCTAAAGGTGTCTTTTCCCTTGAAACTGCCCTTTGGCTTCATGGCTTATCACTCACAGTTCCTTTTGAAATGGTCATGAGCTTTCCCTATGGCACAAATACAAAGCTGTTGAAACAAGCTGGGATCAAGCCAATTATCCTACGTACCAACCACGATATTGGAATTACAGAAGTTAAGACTCCAAGCGGTCATCTTGTCCCTGTTTATGACATTGAAAGAACCCTTGTTGAATGCTTGCGCCCAGTTTATAAAATTGATGTGCAGATTATCGCACCCGCTTTTAAAACTTATTCCCAAAAAGGAAAAATAAACTTCAGTAAACTTTTCTACTATGCAAGTCTTTTCAAGGTTGAGCAAAAAGTTCAATCCTACTTGGAGATACTCGAATGAAATATACCAACGCAAACAGCTTCAAAGCCAAAATCAAAAAAATTGCCAAAGCAAAGGGCATCCCAGCTCAACAAATCCAACAAAACTACTTGATTGAGCAAATACTTCGGTTGATTGTGAAAAGCAAATATCAAGAGAATTTCATCGTCAAAGGTGGCTATCTGATTGGAAATCTCATCGGTATTGATAAAAGAACAACGATGGATTTGGATGTTACGCTCAAAAGTGAGGCATTGTCTGAAGATAATTTAGTCTCCATTTTCTCCGAAGTTTTGAAAGGCGCTGACGAGGATGGATTTGCTTTTTCACTTGATTCACTTGCTCCAATCCGTAAAGATGATGAGTACGGCGGTTATCAAATCAAAATCAATGCAAGTTATCAAACACTCAAAGAAGTCGTATTCATTGATGTGACTACTGGTGATAAAATTACTCCACGAGAAATCGAATACTCTGTTAAATCCATTTTCTCAGAAGATGAAATCAAGATTCTCTCTTACAATCTTGAAACCGTGCTGGCAGAAAAACTGGAGTCAGTTATCAGCCGTGGTGAAGGTTCTACTCGACCGCGTGACCGCTATGACTTGTTTACGCTTTGGAATTTACGGAAAGATGAAGTTGATATTGAATTACTCAAGTCAGCTCTTATTAATACTGCAACTAAACGTGACACCCTTGAAGAGCTTAATCATTGGAAAGACCAACTTAAATCGCTTCTTCATTCTGATTATCAAAAGCACCTATGGTCAAACTATCAACGCAGCTTCAAATATGCAGCGGATATCAGCTTTGAAGATTCTGTCAAAGCAGTTGAAACAATATTAGAAACCATTATGTAAATGAAAACAAACAGGCTACAATCAATTTTCGGTTGTATCCTGTTTCTTTAGTTATTTAACCCAAAGCTGTGATTAGTTAATCTTTCTGATAGAACTCGCACTCATAACCATCTGCATTCAACAACAAGTCTTTCGCCCAACTTGGTGAAAGACTCATTTGTTGGCAAATATCTTCAACCTTTACATCCATATCAACTTCAAAAATAATTTCATCATGCACGTGTCCGACAATGTCATAATGCCTCAAGTTTTGCATGGCAAAGCAAAGTATGTCACGAGCAATTGCCTGAACAATGTTTTCGACAAACTTTGGACCATAACTTTCTATCCGTTCCCATTTTTTGGTTGCTCCAACACCTTCATAGGTTACAGATTCGCCACCAAAACGATTCTCACCAATTCTAGGCTTTACATAGGCAAGTTTACGACCAGACGGTAGTTTGATGAACATCATGCCACTTTGGTAGCTAAACTCAATGCCGTGCGTTTGAGTTCTTGTCCGCTGTTTGATGCAATCTTTTGCTGCCTTATCAATTGACAACCAAAGAGCCGTGATGTTGGGATTGGCACTTCGCCAAGTATTAACTAAGGGTTGCAGTTCATCTTCTTCTAAGCCCATTGCTATGGCTCCCATAGCTTTCAATGCTCCAACAGATCCACCATAACCTAAAGCCAATTCGGCAATTTTACCTTTTTGTCTTAACTCACCATTTACACCATGCTTTTCTACTGGCACACCAAACATCTGAGATGCCGATGCACAATAGATATCCCCACCGCCCTTGAATACATCAGCTCGCCATTTTTCGCCAGCTAACCAAGCAATGACACGAGCTTCAATGGCAGAGAAATCTGATACAATAAACTTTTTGCTTTGTTGTGGGATAAAAGCAGTTCGGATAAGTTCTGACAAGGTGTCTGGAATAGAGCCATACAACAGCTCTAAGCTGTCAAAATCGCCCGACTTAACTAATGCACGTGCTTGAGCTAAATCTGCCATATGATTTTGAGGCAAGTTCTGTAATTGAATCAATCGCCCCGCAAAACGACCTGTTCGATTCGCTCCATAAAATTGGAACATTCCGTGAGCCCGACTTTCTTTACAAGCAGCATTGGCCATCGCTTGATACTTTTTCACTGATGATTTGGCAAGTTGCTGTCGTAGCAACAGAACTTTTTTTAGCTTTTCATTATCCGTGGAATTGACTAGCTGAGATACAGCTTCTTTTCCAAGGCTTTCAACCTCTAAACCTTGCCCTATCAACCATTCACGCATTTGCAAGACTGAATTTGGATTTTCTAGTCCTGTGATGTCTTTCAAGCGTGGTGATATAGCCATTTTAGAACGTTTATCCAATTCTAAGGCATGATTAACCATCTCTAAATCAAGGGCTATGCCACTATCGTTAATCTCTTGGTCGAGCCAATAGTCCTCCCAAATATCGTGTGATACTGGAAATTTTGAGAGCTTATCTTGAATTGAAAGCTCTACTTCAACATCTCGGACATTGTAGCTTTTGAAAGCTGACCACTTATCTAGCTCATCGCTTGGAAGATTTCGTATGCGACCGCCATTAACTTTTGTCGGCTGACAAGGCACGCAGAAATAGCGAATCAGATTTTTTCCTTCTGAAAGTTTTTGCTTATCTAGCCCAAGCACAGTGCCTACTCCTTCAAGCGATAATGGCAGTCCTAAGGTTGCTGCCCAAACCATCGTACATCGCCATGCTTTTGGATTAAGAAAGCCATCAAGCCCCAAATGGCGAGATAAGCAGATACGCTCAAAGGAAGCATTAAAGGCAGTTTTGATAATCGTATCATCCAATAAGGCATCATGTATTTCTTTTGGCAACTTTTCTCCACTAGCAAAATCTACTACTTTAACTTGGCCACCATCTACCGAATAGGCAAATAAGAGAATTTCAAAATCATCACTCTCACAGTAACGGTACACGCCCGATTTACTGATATTGACACTGCTATAGGTTTCTAAATCTATGGACAAAGTATCCATAATATTCCTCCATTCTAAAAAAGCGACAGTGGTTGTCCCACCATCGCTCTTTTGCTATATTTCTTATGCCAAAAATTCATCATCTTCAAGTGTCGAGAAATCATCAGTTGCATTGGTTTTACCACCCAATGGTTCGCCATCTTTGACAAACTGAATATTTCCAAGCCCTGCAGCAACCCCTTTATTGCCATTGACGTTAAAAGCATAGAAGTTGATAGAAACACGTGCGTAGCAACCACTATAGACTTGCGAACGGTCAAGAATTGGCTGAACAGCTTGGTCGACAATCTGTGGTGCATTATTTGAGTTGGCATTGATGAAGTAATGCCCTTGATAGGCTTCATCATCACGCTCAATATCTCCATCACGTAATGGCAGTTTGATGGTTGCTTTGTTTGGCTTTTTCCCGCCAAATTTGGCAATGCCTTCTTCAATCGCTGTATCAATAGCCTTTTCAATGGCATTGATTGTCGCTCTATCCGATTTTGGAATCAAGACAGCAGTCCCGTACTTTTCTGGGCCACCGTTGATTGAGACTGGCTCCCACCCGTGGAAGTATGAAAGGCGAGTGTCTTTTCCTGTGATTACTTTTGTTGTGTTTGCTTTGTTATTCATGTGATTTTCCCTCCGTAATATCGTTAAATTCGTTTTGTGCGTTTTCTACTTGCACCCTTGACGCTTGTCATCATTAGGCACAAGCGTCAATTTCCCTCGCGGCTTGTCAATCAAGCCATCAAGGATTTCATCAAACTTCTTTTTGCCTAAAAGTTTGGACATAGCAGTAATGCCTAGTAACTTTTGCTCATAAGGCTCAAAGCCTGCTTTACTTACTGCTTTGGCCACAGAGTCTTCATCAGTATATTTTCTTGTCGAGCGACCATGGACCAATTTCCAATTGCTCCATGGCTTGCCAGATAGAGCTTGTTGCATGGCATAGTCTTTGACATCTACCGACCAAGAAACTAAGTCATCCACCTTTGATAGCACTTCCTCAATGTCCTCATCGGATAAAAGATCAGGTGGTTTAAACTCGTATTTGGCAATCTCAAGATTTTGTTCTGCCCGTGCTTTACATACATTCTTGGCGGGGCAAAAGCGACCCAAGTACCAGCTTGATAATCACCATCTCCAGCAAATGCTAACTCAGCTGCTGGAGCTAGAACATCTTCAGCCCAATTAAGCAATTCAGCTTTTGAGAGTGTGTAAGTGCTGATGCTTTCTCTTCCGGGTTGAAAAATGGTCATCTTGACTTCGTGAATATCATAAATGTCGTCAAATAGTTCCAGTGCACCAAGGGCATAGCACATCATCTGTGGATTTTCATGTGCTTCAACCAAAATGCCTGCACCATATTTCAGGTCAATCACTATTAGCGTACCATCACCGATAATTAAGCAATCCCCAGTACCAAATCCCTCTGGTACATACCTAGAGAAATCTAAGCGTTGCTCAAAGATGACAACTGGATCTGACGTACTAGCTTTTGCCTTAGCTACTTCTTCCATACCATAAGTGGCATAAGTCTCAGAGCATTTTTCCATTTCTTCATCGTAATATTGAAGTTCTGGGTACTCTGGCTCATTATCTAATAGCTTCTGGATCTTGTACTCGCAAAGACTATGGGCATCTGTTCCTTGAGCAGCATATTCGCTGGTCTTGTTTTCAAACTGCTCAGCTAATCTTGCCGAAGGTGGACAATTTATCCACCTTGAGCTTGATGAGGCTGAAAGCAATGCGTGTTGTGTTGGCATTACAACTCCTCCGCTTCTTTGAGCAATTCAGCGAAATACTTCTCATCAACTTCTGAAAGCTTGCTAACTCCATACTTTTGAATCAAATCACGCACTTCAGCTGTTTTACCTTCTTGCGATTTGCTGGCTAAGATTCCACGTACTTGTTCAAGTGTGACTTTCGGTATTTCTTTTGCATTGACAGGCTTAGTCTCTTTTACTTGTTGAGTTGGAACTTCATCTTTTGCCATACCAGCAATCAAGAATTCCAAGCTATCGGCCAAGTGTCTTAAATCTTCAATAACATCTAGCCATCGTTTAGTTTGACTCATTAGAATCTTCTCCTTCTTTAACTTCATGAATTTCGACTGATTGAACCGACCTACTTGGCGTTAAAACAAGAATATCCATATCCTCTCCAAGCAACCAAGCCAACAATTTCTTAGGTAGGGTGCGAATGCCACCTTTTAGAACTTGCTGTTTGTTACCTTGTTCATCAGTTACACTGATTTTGACTTTGTGTTTCAAAGGCCTTCCTCCATTTCTTGAGGAGCTAGTTATCTCCTCTTGCTTATAAGCGAGTCTGATTGATAAATCGAACCCCTTTACTTGAATTCTTTTTCAAAAATCTTTTTGACTCTAGCTAAATACTTACGAACCATCGTTTCTGAGATACCGTATTCTGCAGCAACATCAACACGAGTCCGACCTTCAATGTGAATTTTGGTGGCGATATCCTTGAGTTTAGGTTCAAGTCCATCAAAGACCTCACGGATTTTTGCATCTTTATCTGCACGTTCTTCTTGCTCTAAAGCTTTCAACATAACTTCACTTGGATTGTATGTGTTATCAGCTAAAAATGGATTCAATGCTGCTGCATCTTCACCCTCTAAAGACAGATAGCCATCAAAGTGAACGGGAACATGATAATCTTCTCTGCGCCCAGCATCTATCTGCGCATCATCCCATTCATGCATGATTTTAACTACTGTCGACTCATCTTTTGATTTTGGAATGAATTCAATAACCTTTCCGTTCGCTGTGTAATACTTGTAACTCATACGACTCTTTTTACTTGTTTTAAATTTTCTAACCATCTTGAATGGCTCCTTTCGAATTTGTGTAAGTTCACAAAGAACGAAAGAATCTAGTCAGATTAATGAGTTTCGGAATTTCAGATAGATAAAAAGGCACACTGAAATAAACGAATGAACATCAAAGTTTCTTCAAATGGCTAATTTGCTCATGACAAAAAAGCAAATGTTGAAGCTTTCAGATTTTGTTCTTTCGTTCTGTTCAGTGCGCACTGATTTTGAACTTGATTATTCACAAGGATTAGAGTTGGTTAATAACCATTTATCCGTAAGTAGAAATGTTAATGCACATTTATTTGTGATATAATAAATGAAGAGCTATAACGCTTACAGAAACTATTTCCTTGCTACACACTAAATATATCAAGGAAGTTAGGTACGGAATTTACAAAACTTAGGTACGTTAGGTACAAACTAGGTATTTGTGAGATGGAGGTGTTTCCGATAAGATCACAATACTTCTTAAAACAACTTTGCAACTATTTAAAAAAGCAAAAAAATCAAGGTGTTTTTATCGCTGAATTATTTAACGCTGCTGAGAGCACACACTTCCAAAAGAATTATAAAAACACAACAGCTGACAATGAATCTGCTCGCTCATTACTAAAAAGCGGTAAAGTTCTTTCAAAAGATATGAAAGATAGTTTTCCTGTTCCCTTTAAAACGGTAGAATTGGCTAACTATATTGAAAATAATCTTGTTACAGAAAAAATACCTGAACTGTTTAAAAGTTTTGACATTCCAAGTAATAAACAACTTAACAGAAAAATTTTATCTGTAGCATTAGCTGAACAATTCAAATTATTAGTAGAATCAGCTGAAGATGAGGTCGAATCTATTGTTTTTGAAAACTACCAAAATGGGTTAGATGCTCCTATCTCTGAACAAAACTCTCAAAATTCATATATAGTTAATAAGCCATATTATGAGAATGATTCTGCAGATGTTTTAAACCAAGAGCAAAAGAATTACGATTTACCGATGTATCATAAATTTACTCACGAATGGATAATACGTAATACTGGTTCTAGAAATTGGCTAAATCGAAAATTAGTCTTTACCAATTCAGAAAGTTCTAGAATAAAAGCAGAAATAAGCTCACTTGAAATTCCCAACATCCAACCTGGAAAAGATGTCCATTTAAACGTGATTTTTGACACAAGAGGTTTCGAGGGAACATTTAGAACAAAATGGGAAATGCAAGATGATGAAGATAATAACTGCTTCCCAAATCTAAAGTGGATATTTGATGTGAAAATAACTGTAAATTTTATCCCGGAGGATGGATTGAATGGTAAATGAAATAGAAAAATGGGTTTCCATAAAAGATGTACAAGAACATCTAGATGTCGGACGCGAAACAGTTTTACAATGGATAAACAAAAAAAATCTACCTGCATATAAAGTAGGTAGACTTTGGAAATTTAAATTATCCGAAATAGATGATTGGGTTCGTTCAGGTGGTGCAGACGACAGAACCAAAAATAAATTGAGAGGTGCGTAAGATGAGTGATTCCTATATTAGCCCAACGATAATCAGTGGAAACTTCGACCGTATCTTTACAGAAGTCGAACACTCGTCTTCGCTAGGACTAATTAATAATAATGAGTTGAGGATTTTCCAGTTACTTTTGCAAGATTATGTCTTTCGTTTTGATTTTCTTCAAGAATTTATTGAGGATAACATTGGAAGATATGTTTTCTCTCGTTCTGCCATAGATGGGCTAAAGTCTGAAGGGAAAGAAGAAGCAATTTCTTTACGTGCATTTAAAGTGCTTTTGAAAAAAGGGCAAGTTGATGTTAAAGGAACTGGGCAAGAACTTGGTGAACTACTAATTTATGCTTTTTTGGAACAAGTTCTACATGCACCAAAACTTATGAGCAAAGTGGAATTGAACACACTTGGCGAACCATCAGAAATTGAAAGTATACATTTGTACTCTTTCACTGATAATAACACAGATATATATCAATTGATTTTTGGTTCTTCCTCAATAGTTGGTGATTTAGGCGAGGCTATCGATGAGGTCGGAAAATCCATTAACAAAATTATCTCGACACAGAAAAATCAGTTGCAACTGATAGATGCCAATGTACTAAATAGTAATTTCAATGAGGAAACTGCCAAAAAGATAAAAGCTTTAATAATTCCTCAAAAGGGAAGTTCTCTAACTCCAGAATCGGCCTATGGAATTTTTTTAGGATATACTCTAGGGTTACAATCTGCGGGTAAGACACCTACACAATTTGCTAACGATGCAGCCAAAAAGGTCAAATATGATATCGAAAATTGCCTTCAAAAACTATCAGAAATCATCAATAAATCTGGGTTAGCAGGATATTCATTCTATGTATATGTACTTCCTTTTAACGATGCTGAAAGTGATAAAAAGAACATTATGAAAGAAGTTTTAGGGGGCGTATGATTGATGGACATTAATCTTGGAGATAGCATTTACAAAGATATTGATAAAAATCAGTATTTAAATGAGCTATTTGAAGCCGTGCTATTTAATTATGCTTCTAAAATATTTGGTCTCAACTCCCCGCCTCAACCATTAGATATACATGATGCATTGCGTTTCGCAGATATATTATCAAAGTCTACAGAACCAGATCTGGGTGACAAGCATAAATTATGGGCTCAAGAAATTGTTGTTTTGCTTCACAACTTGTATCCAGACAACGAAGATGTTCGCTACTTTATGGGGTCAATTTTATCAACTACAGCAAACTTTCGTGGTTTGCAGTTAGTTTCTTCAAAATACAAAGGAGAAACACTTTTAGAGCGATTATATAGTCAATATTCAAAAATCCTATTAAAAGTACCACAAAACCCTGACGAGCACTTCTTCTTCTCGCAAAAGAAAGTTTTCGACAACTTAGACAAAGATTATTTCAGCTATTCTGGGCCCACATCTATGGGAAAATCTTACGTGATACGTGCTTATATAAAGGAACAAATATTACAGGGTTATCAAAAAAACTTCGCGATACTTGTTCCAACAAAAGCGCTAATAACAGAAGTTTCAAGTAAAATTATTTTAGATTTGCAAGAAGCACTAAATGAAAATAACTATAGATTGGTTAATTCTGCGGGAGCAACTGCTTTAGAACAAGAACATAATTTCATATTTGTAGTGACACCAGAGCGATTTTTATATTTACTAATTAGCCAACCTGAAATTGTAATCGACTTTCTTTTTATTGATGAGGCACATAAAATTTCGTCTAAAGACAAGAGGAGTGCTTTTTACTACAAGGTTATTGAGATGCTAAGCAGCAACGGTAACGAAACAAGCATCGTTTTTGCTTCACCAAACATTCCTAATCCAGATGTGTATTTGAACCTGATTCCAGATCTCGAAAATTTAGAATCAAGGCGATTTACTTCATCTTTCTCACCTGTAAGCCAAGTGAAGTTTAGTATCGATACTATCGATAAGGAAGTCAAGATTTTTAATGATATCACTGAAGAGCTAAGTTTAATAACTTCAATTAAGCAAGATATTACTCTTGAGAAAATAATACATCTGATAGGTGTTGGTAGACAAAATATAGTTTATACAAATTCAAGAAACAAAGCAGTGAATTTTGCACGTGAATTTGCTAAGACACTTAAGAAACTAGATTTGCCAGAGCTTCAACAGCTCGCAAAAAGTATACGTGAAGATGTACATGGTGACTACTATCTCGCTGAATTGATTGAAAAAGGTGTTGCCTATCACGTAGGCTACTTACCTTCAAATATTCGTTTACAGATTGAAAAATTATATGCCGAAGAAAAAATCAATACAATTTTTTGTACAAGCACCCTTGTAGAAGGAATAAACCTACCAGCAGATAACCTTTTCGTAACTAGCTATAAAAACGGTCTAAGCTCAATGAATGAAGTTGAATTTAAAAATTTAATTGGAAGGGTCGGCCGCATTTCGTATAACCTATATGGAAATGTTTTTCTAGTTCGTCTTCAGTCTGGAGATAAAAAAACAAAATTTGAAAAATTACTTACAAATGAGATTCCTGAACAAAAATTATCAGTCGTTACTGAACTATCTAAAAATCAAAAAAAGAATATTGTTGAGTCACTATTGAACGGAAGTGTTGAATTTTCAACTTACCCCAAAAATCAAACAACTGATGAATATGACTTGATGAGAAAATTTGGTTTAATCCTTCTCAAAGATATTACCGAACATAAAAGCAGTCGAGTAACTGAGGAATTCGAAAAATTCATTACTCCTGAAATTGAAGATAAGATTAGAAGTGCCTTTAGGAATGCCAAAGCCCCTATCGACAATAATATCAATCTTTCAATAGACCAAGGTATTAACTTACGAGAAGCAATAATTGACGGACTAGAATATCCAAAACTTACCAGAACCGAGAGTGATTACAGAAATCTCATATCATTTCTAGAACAACTTTGTAAAATATTTAAATGGGAAATCTATGAAAAGAGTACCCTTGGTCATGTAAGTAAAAACGGGAATCATGGTTTGCTGAGATGGTATGCTGTCATCTTATTACAGTGGGTCCAAGGAAATGGCTTAAGTTTCATAATAAATGAGGCTATAAAGTTTAAGGAAAATAATCCTAGTTCTGGAGTTTGGCTTAGTAATCAATTAATAGAATATGATTATTCTCGCGAACACAAAAACATTATAATTGGAGAAACCCTAAGGAATATTGATAACATCATACTCTTCAAGTTTGCAAATTACTTCCTTAAGTTTTCTACAGAGTATATGGAGCAGCACAACATTAAAGAAATGGATAACGATTGGTACGAATATGTTGAGTATGGAACAACCAACCCACTTACCATTCTTCTGCAAAAAAGTGGCTTCACAAGGGAGACATCGACATACATTAGAAACCATAGAGATGAATACGTCATAGAAATTGACGGAAAACCTCGTTTATTAAAAAAAATCCTCAACTCATCCAACGAGAATGTAAGAAGAGAATCTGAAGAGATTATATTCAATGCACCAGAGCTTTTTATAGACAGCTAACGTTCAATAACTAGCCCAAATAAACTACGAGAAATGACTGGCATCAGCTCTGCTTCTATCGCAAAGCTGGGCAAAGGCGATAACGTCACAACCGATATCCTGCTTCGCATTTGCGTAGCACTTGATTGCAATTTGCAGGATATCGTTGAGATTGTGGAAGAATAATAGAAAAAGCATCAACCACTAAAAAATAGGTGGCTGATGCTTTTTTAGAATAATACATTTTATTTAGGTCTAGAAATAATTATGTAAGAAGGTAGTCATTAATAACATCTAGCATGTCTAACTTAATTGAGTAGATTATGACTTCATCTCCATCAACTAGCAATTCACCACCTGCACTCTTCTTCAAAAATGCATCTGAAGTTTTGAAATGATAATCAACATTAAATATACCTGGGAAAATTAAAGCACTGATTGTTACAATTCCTCTTTCACGCACTAATTTTGTCATAAATTCATGGTAAGCAATCTGCTTATAATTGAGCTCTCTTTCCCTGTCATAATATTTAGAATCAAATATCAGTTGATGCTCGTCATCAATGTGATAATGGTCAATGCTAATCGACCATTTATTAGCTGAATCATCAACATTTTTTCCTAAAACTTTAAAATATGGGCTATTTCTTTGAATAACATCCACACTAAAATCAATACTACTTGATGTTACGTAATTTAGATGCCTATTAAGATAGTGATGAACCATTTCTTGCCAAATCAAATTAAAGTAATTTATTTTAATATGCTCATCTATCCCGCTATAAACCTCTTCATCTTCTTCAAAAAATAAGATTATGTTTTCTATAAGGTTAATATCTATATCCTTATATGTGTTTTTGAGAATTTTTGATAATCTCAGTAAGACATAATCCTTATCTTCAAACATTTGATGATTATAAGAAATATTGGTTATTGGATTAATCGGTAATATGTATGAAAATTTATCTAGAGTCTCATTTATTACAAAAGCCATTGCTTCACTCAAGAAAGTAAATTCATCGGAAATATTTTCCTTATAAAGCGGTGAAAATACTATACCATTATTCGTAAGATAAGGTTGAGACTTTTCAATTATAGATTTCCAATTATATCTCCCATTACCATTTTCTGAAATATATTTTTTTCTTTGAGAAAAAATACCATATTTTTCATAATATTCATATATGGAGAAAAACGCTTCAAATGGGTACGAGGAATCAATAATTTCAAAACTACTTCCGGAAAAGTCTGATCCTTTTGATCTACTGTTTGTTGAAAATATGTATTTGCTTATTGCAGAAATAACAAATTCAAACCCCTTAATACCTTCATTTGGATTCTTATTTAAATATTGTAATTGAGCTACAGTGTACATATGCTTTGGAAAAACAATCAACTGTTTTTCATCTTTCACAACAACTCCTACAAAATCAAAGATATTCGAGTTTATTTTACTGTTTACACGAAAGTCACTCGATGATAATTCAAAAGTAGAACTAATAGAAGAGTCAATTATTTCACCATCTTGTCCAAAATAATATTTAGACATTTTATCAACCTCCTACAAATTGTTATTAAGCCATTTATTGTATGCTATGATGAATTCATTACTAAAAACTTGTTGGTTACTTTCAAAAGCACTATAAAGAGATGAAAAACTAGAAACTATTGGAATGTTAAATAACGGCACTTTTTTACTGTTTCTGCCATTTGCTATATCCGTCCATAGATAGTTGAATAATTTGTTTTGTATTTCCTCTTTTACTTCAGTATCATTTAATGCTGTAAAGTCAATAAAGAATGGTCCAACTTGTTTATCTTCACCAAATCCCAAATAGTTGCTATCAGAAATATAAATGTTAAGAGCACCATAAAGATTTGACCAATAAACATCTTGCATCGTACCATTGAAATTTAATTTCAAAATAGGGTTATTTAAATATTTTTCACCAAGATTTGCTGGGGATAGATTATGTTTATTTAAGATAGGTGCAGTTTTTATATAACCCCACTGAAACCTTCTTTTAAATGCAGTGTCCATTGTAAATACATTCTGGTCACTTGTATTAACTGTACCGAAAATATGAAAATTTGGCGGAAGTTTAATGACATCATTCGGGAGTTGCAAAATTTGATTGGCAATCTTATCATTTCTAATACCATATTTACTCCAGCCCTTTTCTACCCCTTCTACATTTCTATCAAGTAACTGAAATAAGTCACCAAAAATTGCTGCTACATTACCACGAGACATTTCTTCAACCACCAAATATACATCATTATCTAAATCTTCATATGCTTGTTTAAGTGCCCGTGTAAATACACCTTCGTAGAATTCATAAGAAATATCATAGTTCTTATTTGTCGCATTATATATTCTTGACGGCATAATTTGACCTACAAAATCTACATAAGAGTAATCTGGATGGAATGTGGTCCTAAATACTTGTTGGTCATAATTATCAACATTTACTTTTAGATATTGTTCTATGTCATGGGATTTTCCCGTTCCAGGTGATCCAAAATATAATTTTTGCCCTGACTTTCCTCCGTTATTTTTTAATTTGTCGAGCCACTCAATAAAATATTTTACATTTTTATTATCTTTACTTGAACTGTACATACTCCACCAAGTCCTCAATACTGAATCATCTATTTCAGTTCCATTTATTGAAGCTAAAGAAATGGCTGGAAAAACTTGCATAAAATAATAATATGGTTCATTTGTCATACCATTACCAGGATCTTTTAAATTCCCTTGTAACAATCTTAAAGTGTTACTTGTTCTATCATACTCAAACTTAGCATCAGACCGATTAGATATTTGATTAACTGCTTCAGAAAATCCCATAATGTTCGACAAAGAGTGATTGACACCTCTATCTTCTAATACTGTTTCAGGTGTTCTACCATAAAAATCCGTATAAAATACTCCAGGTATTTTAGATGCCCCGATAATAGAGAGAGCATTCCCAGGGGTATATGTTTCATTATTCGCATTAATCACTAAAATAGGTTTATTAGTAATAATATTTCCAAAGCTTGAATGTCTCTCATGCATTAAATCTGTAACCGTTGGAAAAAGTTGTTGTGCAATTAAACCTGTACGACTTCCAGCCGAGGTGGAAGGTACTAAAATAATGTACACTAAAGCTTTATTATCAGTATAATTGCCAACTACACCAAGAGATTTATTAACATTATTTTGCGAGTAAAATGGTACTTGAGGGCAATACACTACTGAACTAATATTCAATTTAGGGAACATACAGTTTATGACATCAGATAATTTTTTGTCATAATCACTGTTATTATTAATTCCAATACTTGCTAAACTACTCTTGACTGTTGGTTCTAAAGTAGAAAAATCTAGTTTTATCGAATTAGATAAAAATAAAATATTATCCATACTACCACTCCTTATAATTACGTATTATCACTTCGTCTTTAGCATATCTCCAACCAGTAACTCCTGCAGGTATAACATAAAAATCATGTTCTTTAATCCATTCTTTGAGAATGTGGTTTATCTTACCTTTATGTTCCATCACATTAGACAGAATAAATTTGTAGCCCATTTGATTTAATCTTGTCAGCGTGTCTAGCAGCTCTGTTTCTGTCTCAGAGTTCCAACCCTTCAACCCTCTTTTCCCATCATTATAAGCAGCGCTTGTAATATAATAAGGTGGATCAAAGTAAAATAATGTATCTTTTGGAAATCTACTATAATCAATTACTGCGTAGTCAATATTTATTAGTTCTACTTCCGCTGTAGAAGGTGAGAAATTTATTAATCTATTTACTAAATCTTCACTTATTCCAGCAACTCCAATGGGAGTGTTGAATTTCATTGAGCTATTAAATCTTATCATGTTTTGAAAGGAGTACATATGTAGTACAAATAATTTTTCTACACTTGGAGATGAATTATAGCTTTCTCTCAGTTTTAAGTATTGCTCTTTTGCAGCTTTTGCAAGACCATAATCGTTTATAATCGATTTAATTTGTTTAATAGCACAATTCTTGTTAGTTTCCAATAACCATTCAATTATTTCAAAAATTTTTGGATTTAATTCATTGTAAACAATTATATCTGTAGCAGTGATATTTATCCCAACATTAAAAGCGCCTCCCATGACATCAACAAATGTACCCACGTGCTTAGGGAGCTCTCTATTTATTATTGGAACAAGCGTATCCTTACTTCCAGAGTAATTTAATGGGGATTTTTTTACTTTGAATTCTTTTTTGAAATATATTATTACTTCTTTTAATTTTTTACCATTATTTTTATTGCTAGAACGATGGTTTTGATATTCCTGATAATTTTTTTCTTCTACAAAGACTTCCCCATCCACCGCGAAAATCTTAGCTAAGTTTACCAACTCGTCTAATGGTACTAGACCTTGATTACTATAGCTTATAAGTATATGTTTAAATCTTAACTGTCTAAACAAATCTTCAAATTGATGCTTCGCTTCATTTTTCCTTGCATAAAGAGAATTCTTATTACCTCTACCACGTTTTCCACCGACACCAGATATACTAGGGAAATCATACTTAGCAATAGTTTCAAGCATATGATAAGCCGAAACATATTGTGTAACCGTATATGGTGTATCAATATATGCAATATCTCCATCTATCTCTCTAATCAATTGGTTTGTGTCTTTTTGGAAAATTTCATTATCCTTTGATACCGATAAACTATGTTCAAATTCAAGTGGTGATATTTCAAAATCCTTTTGAGCTCTAGAGTCCCAAAACTTAAAAAAAGCTTCAAAAGTCCCAGAAGTATTGGAATATCTGGTTACACTCTCAAGCAAAGAAGCTAGTAAAAAATAATATTCCTTGTCACTAATAAGTTCATTCAGCAAGAGCTCTTCTATCTTAATCCGTATTCCATCAATTTTAATTGCATTTTCTTCTGTAAAAAACATCCTCCCACCTTTTGGAGAATAATTTTTATATACAAAATAATACTCGTTAGGTGCAAACGTTTGCTCATTCAGCCATTCAAATACGTCCTTAGTATATTTAGCCTTGAATCTTAAAAATAAAGGAATCTCATTATTTAATAATTTAGCTTGATTAAATACGAAAGAATAATATAAAAAGTCATTAGCCTTAATTGTATACTTCCCTTTGAAATAGTCACCTACTGAACCTGTTCCTGCAAATAAGTCAGCAAATATTTCTCCATCTATTTGATGCTTTTCAATAACATCTTCAATAAACGGCAATAACTTCGTCTTGTTGCCTAAATATCTCATGTTCTTTTACTTCACCCTTTAAGCATAATTGTTAATCTCGCATTGAAATAAATATTACACATTTTTTTGGCTTGCGTTCCAAAAAATTGCAGCTGCAAAATCTATATAGAATTTTGCCGTCCATATCAATAAACTAGCGCAGTCATTTACATTAAATACCAGTATCCATTATACCATAAACTAGCACTCAATAGCTTAAAAAGATTTATACAAACCTTGATATATCTATGTTTGACAGACTTTCACTATTGTTTAACAATGAGGTGTTTTAGTATTACCCCTATGGCATAAATTGGTAAGTTTCATCCACTTCTAATCAACAATATCACCTGCAAAACAAAAAAGCCCGAACACTGCCAGCCCACAATTCCCTTTATATAAGGGTAAATAGCCCATTCCATTTCGTATCCATTAAGCGAAAATCATATCCCCACCCTACAAGACTGGTACAAATACGTTCATATGTCATCTATTTTGTAGTGACACCATACCCCAAAAGTAATCTTGTAGTGTCAACTCTCTCGAAAAATACCAACTCGATATTTTCCCTCAAATACTAAAAAAGAGAATCTGAACCAAAATTCAAATTCTCTTTTTTCTACAAATCACTTGATATAAGGCTTTATCACTTCTTTCTTGTCAGCAAAGCTACTGTCTCCACATGATACGTCTGCGGAAACAAATCCACCGGCTGAACTTTTACCAACTCATATCCCAACTCTGCAAAATCCACTGCATCTCTAGCAAATGTTGCAGGATTGCAAGATATATAAACAATCCGTGATGCTTTGGTCTGTGCGCAAGAGGCGATAAAACTCTTAGTCAGTCCTTTTCTAGGTGGGTCAACAAAAATTACACTCGGCTCAATGCCATCTTCAACCCATTTTTCCATGACTTCTTCGGCTGGCCCTGCTTCGTAAATGGTGTTGCTAATGCCGTTATTTTTGGCGTTTTCTTTTGCATCTAGAATGGCTTGTGGGACGATTTCCATGCCGTAAACTTTTTGGACTTTTTTGGCGAAACTTTGTCCAATCGTGCCAATTCCACAATAGGCGTCAATGGCGATATCGTCTGCTTGTAAGTCTGCAAAGTCAATCGCAGTTTGATAAAGTTTTTCGGTCATCTGTGTGTTGACTTGATAGAATGACTGCGGGCTGATAGCGAATTGATTGCCTAAAAGGCTGTCGCTGATAGTTGGACTACCATACAAAACTTTATTGATTTCTCCTAAAATCACGTTGGTTGGTTTCGCATTGACGTTTTGGATAAGCGAATTTACTTGCGGGATTTCTTCGGTAATCCTTTGGACAATCCATTTTTCATTGAACAGTTTTTCCTTGCGAGTAACTAAAATAATCATCAGCTCATGGGAATAATGTCCGCGGCGAACAACGATATGCTTGATATCGCCTGTGTTGTCCGTTTCATTATAGGGTTTTGCTTTTACTTCACGCAAAATATCGCGGACTTTTATGATGGTCTGGTCAATGACTGGGTCTTGAATGTAAAAGTCCTCTATTGGCACCAAATCATGCGTATTTTTGCGGTAAAATCCAGTTTCAAGTTGCCCGTTGACCTTGCGGACTGGTACTTGTGCCTTGTTGCGATAGGCTAAGGGGTTTTCCATGCCTAGTGTTTCAAGGACTGGCACATCAGGCATTTTGGCTACTCTTGCTAGGGCATTTTGGACTTGTTGCCTTTTGAATTTTAGTTGCTCGCTATATTTTAAGTGCATGAGCGGAGCAATTCCTGTGCGGATAAGTTGATTATCGGAAAATTCGCTGCGGTTTTCGGATTGTTTTTCCCAACTTAGCACTTTGGCGTAGCCAAATTTTTTGCCTACTTTTAACACTTGTGCTTGAATAATTTCGCCAACGAGTGCATTTTCGACAAAGAGCAGGTAGCCATCTACTTTGGCAATCCCCATTCCTTCGTGCGATAAATCAATGATTTCCAGTCTTAGCTGGTCGTTTTTTTTGACAGGTAGGCTCATTTTTCTTCCCCTTTATTTGCTGGTAAATTTGGACGATAGACACGAGCATTTCCTAGGAAAAATTCCTTGTTGGAAGTCCATGTTCCCGGCTCCAAACTTTCGTAAACCTTGCGGTATTGCTCCATTTCAGCATCCATTTTGTCAATAATATGCAACATGGCAGCCTCTGGAATGCGTGGTTCGGCAATGGTTCCCCACTCTAATTTTCCATGATGAGCGGCAATCATGTGTTTCAAAAGCAACATATCTTCTGCTCGATGGTCAATGTTGTTTTGCACGCAAATCTCGACAATATCTTCTAAAATAATCTCAATATGCCCCAGAAGTTCGCCCTCGCTTGTGTAGGTATTACCAAAAATCCCGGGCATTTCTACTGCTTTTCCTAAATCGTGCAATAAAATGCCGACACACAAAAGCTCGGTATTGAGCCAAGGGTAAAACTTCGCAAGTGTCTTGCCCTTTGCCAGCATGGTTGAAGTGTGAAACGCCAAACCGCCTGCATAGGCATGATGGACTTTCAAGGCAGCTGGATAAGTTTGGAACTGCGTCTCATACTTTTTCATCAAAGCTTGTGCGACCAACTGCCAGTTGGGATTTTCAATACTTGCGACAAAATCCTTGATGTAAGTCAGGTATTTTTCAAGCTCAACTGGAGCGCTTTCTACGTAATCACCGATATTTCCTGTCGTTTGTTCAATGGAAGTAAAATTCAGTTGTATCTTCCCCTGAAAACTATCGATTTTCCCTATGACTTTGACAATCGTTTGCTCGGTCAACTCATTTTTCTGCTTTTGCGTAATATCCCAAAGATTACCAGTAATCGTGCCGCTTGCATCTGATAGTTCAATTAATCCGAATTGTTTATTGGTTTTGGTTTCTCTTATAGAAATGGATTTGATAAGTGCGGTAAATTCTACACTTTGACCTTCTTTGAAATCCTTTATTTTCATTTTGCTTGCTCCTTACGTTTTATTAATTCTACCATAAAAAAGAAAGACACATCACTCTCAAGAGAATGATGTGCCGAAATTTTTATCCAAACACTGCTGTTTCAGGGTCCCAGTCGATTGGGGCAATACTATCATGACCTAAGCCACGGAACCAGCCTGTTGCAGCGTTAATACTTACAATATAAGTACCGTCTGCTGAAATCAAGTTGTAGTAAGGATTGCCGTTGATGATATTCACTGGGTTAAGGTACCAGCCGCTCCAGCCGATGTTGCCGCGACCAATCAAAGCACGGATAACGCGTTCTTGCACACCCGGTGCCCATTGCCAGCGTGGGTCTGTGTGGTTGGCTACTGCCTCTGGATTGTAAGGAACCAGTGAAACTTGATTGACACTTGCGTTTTGTGGTCCAGCTTGATTGAGATTGCTGAACGTTTCAAATGTTGGTGCAAACCATTCGATACCGATACCGTCTGGGTTGTCGGAATTGCCTACATAAGTAGGAGAGGAGCTGCGATTGCCTCCTGTTGCTTGTCCGGTGCCATCTGCTTGTGTTCCTGCTGTTCCAGAGTTATCTGCTTGAGTGCCAGCGTTTCCAGATCCTGCACTGCCAACATCTTGGGCAACACTTCCACTACCAGTTCCTGCCACACTTGCGTTGCCGTCTGTTGCCTCATCTGAGACATCTGCGCTCGGTGCTAGGGCTGCCTTGTAATCGCTCAAACGGTTAATTAAGCTTTCCTTAATTGTTGGATTTTTGACTGCCTGAATCAAATCCATTGCCGCATCCAAATCTGCTTGATTCGCATTTTCGACCTGTCCGCTCAAGGTAGTCACTTTCTCATCTGCCACTTTAATCGTGTCATACTGGGCTTTTGCCTCAGTGATTGCTTTGTTTGCCAAATCATTTAAAGGCTGACTAGCAGAGTTTACACTCACATTAACAGCTTGATATCTTGCTAAAATCAAATTCTCAGCAAGTGCATTATCCTTAATGGCTGGATTCGTAAAGAGTGCATTGACATTTTTTACTAAGTCAACTTTTCCTTGTAGTTCGTCCATTTGCGTGCGGACCTGCTCATAGTTTTGCGCCTTTTCTAGTCCATTCAACTGTTCTAAAAGGGCAGGGAAATTAGAAATTTTATCTGTGCGGATAAAATTGCCACTACTGTCTGTGTAGAAAGCTTGAATTTGACTTTGCACTTCTTGCAAATCAGCGTTTAAGCGAGCATTATTCATCACTGCTTGTCGTGCTTGATGGTTGGTGAATGCTTGATATCCAGCATAACCGGCACCACCCAAGGCAATGACACTTGCAGCAATGAGTGCCACTTTTTTGTAGGAATTTTTCTTTTGAGCTGCAGAAATTTCCTCCTCGTTTATATCTTCTGGTGTTTTTTCGCCAGCTTTTGTAATCGCCTTGTCAAAGCTTAATTCAGCTACTTTTGGTTCTTCCTTGAGGAATTTATCCAAAGCTGTTTTTTCATCTAGCTCTTTTGAAAGATTTTTGCCGTTTGGTGCCTCCTCCATGAGCTTTTGGATTTCTTGTGTTTTTTCTTCTTCAGCAAGCTTTAATTCAGCTGCTTTTCTTTCTTCTTTTAGCGCAGTATTCTTTTTGACTTCTTCTTCAAAAGCCGCTTCGTCGTCAACTCCTGTGAGTTGAGCTAAATTTTTTGCCTCCCCGGTCAGGATTGCCATACCGGCTCCTTCTTCCCATGAAGGCCCTTGATAGCCTTTTTTATGCGCCATAATATACTGCGACAAAATATGACTATCCGCTTCATCTGCACGTTTTGTATCTTCATCTACTTTTTCTTGCAGGCGTTCAATCAGACTTTTATTTTCATTAACTTCTTTGACTTCTTCTATTGGTTCAGGATTTTCCGCTGGTTTTTCTTCCTCTTCAAACATTTCTTGAAGTGAGCCAATGGTCATGTCCTTTACATCATTCAAATCCACGTCATGCGTTTTTTTATCTTCTGACATACTCTTCTCCCTAATTTTTTCCTTTTGTCAAAGGTAGAAACATACAGCTCGAATTTTACCATATTTTGAGGGGAAATATCAGTATTATGATGAAAAACTTAATAAAGAAAACAAAATAGTATTGAGTTTGACATACTTTGAAATATTATCGTATCTATACAAATAATCCATGGAAACCAACTTCCAGGGACTATTTGTAGAATTTAGATTTTATCAAAAACCTTAAGTTAATGGCAATGGTCCTAATGCCAACTCTTTTTATGCCTTCTAAAAATGCATCAAAGTCAACACATCATAACCCTCACCGATTTTAGCTCGACCATTTAAATCATCCAGTTCAATCAAGAAAGCGCAACCTGCAACAACTCCGCCTAGTTTTTCAACTAGCTCAATAGTTGCACGAATAGTACCGCCTGTTGCCAGTAAATCATCACAAATTAGCACACGCTGACCTTTTTTGACTGCATCTGCGTGCATACACAAAGTATCAATGCCGTACTCTTTTTCATAATCCGCACTAACTACTTCCCGTGGCAATTTGCCGGGTTTTCTGACTGGTGCAAAGCCAATACCCATCTCATAAGCCACCGGACAGCCAACGATAAACCCGCGTGCCTCAGGACCTACAATCATATCCACATTCAGCTCTTTGGCGTAGTCCACGATTTGTTTGGTCGCCTCACGATAAGCTGCACCATCTGCCATCAAAGGCGAAATGTCTCGGAAAATAATACCCTCGTGTGGATAGTTGTCAATTCTTGCAATGTAATCTTCTAAACGCATTTGTTACTCCTTTTCGCTATTATTGGTTCATATAGCTTTGTATTTTTTGGATATTTTCAACGCTCAAAAAGCCCTGTGTTTCCATTTTTCTTTGACGCTTTTGGTAAATGCTACTGCTGGTTAGCTCCTTTTTCTCAGGATTAGCGACCGCATTCATGATACCGTCCTTAATCTCCACAAAACCTAGCTCTTGGAAAACCTGTAACATAAAAATCAAAAGATTCTTTGGCAAATGCAAATATTCCGCAATTTGCGCACTCTTATGCCTCACATCGACATCCTTATTTTGTGCAATAAAAGTAAACAAAGCACCGTACTGCTTTCTAGTTCCCAAGCCGTCAAAATAGGAACCGTCGTTTTGAGCTTTCAGATAAAAACGCTCAATCGGCGTATTTTGTGCGATTTCCTTAAGGATATCTAGTCTTTCTGGAATATCAACTAGGACAAAATTCTGTGCATTATTGGCAGTGATTTCTTCATTTAAAGCCTGTAAATCCTTATAAATTAGCGCTTGTTCCTGCCAATTTTGTGGCAGGATATTTTTGCTTTGTTCTTCAAAGACTAGAAAAATCGTTTCCTCATCTGGAATTGGTATCTGCGGATTTTTTCCGCGAACATCAAAGACTTGAATGCCTGAAACCTTGCTGTCTTCAACCATAAGCTGTGGAAGTGTTGTGCCGTTCCATTCATTGATATCGAGTTTACCGATAAAGGACTGAACAGGCTGGCTTGAAAATTCATGCACCAAATCTGACATGCCAAAGGCAATCGCATTTAAGTTGTTATCTAGCTGGAGTTTCAGATGATTTTTTTCCTTGCCAATCACGCGCGTTTGCGTAACACTGACATTTTCCAATAGAAAAACTGGCTTTGGAAAATCCATCCCAAAAGGTGCTAGAATATTGATTTGTTTGATGAATTCTACCGTAATCTCACTTGCTTCAAGGCGTTCATCTACTTTTGCAATTCGTCCTTGAGAAATATCAATTTTATTTTCTTTGATGAAATCTTCTACTGTTTGCGCTAAAGCAGGAATATTTTCTACTGGCAAAGTCATCCCAGCTGCCGAATGATGTCCGCCAAATGCGGTGAACAGCTCGCGTTTGGCATTGAGTGCCTCATAGATATTAACTGCATCAATAGAACGTGCCGAGCCTTTTGCTAGTCCTGTTTCTTCATTTATTGTCAACGCAATGGTTGGTTTGCCAGTTTTGTTCATGATATTGCCTGCAACAATTCCCAAAACTCCCTCATGCCAGCCGGCTTTTGCCAGTACGTAAGACGAACTTTTTGGCAGTTGACTGATTTGCTCAAATGCCTCTTTGGTCATTTTTTCAACAATGGCTTTACGCTCCAAATTGTTGGCATCTATGACTTGTGCAATCGTGTGCGCTTCTTCTTCGTCAAAAGTGCTCATTAGTGTCACACCCGGTGTGGCATCGCCCAATCTACCTAAAGCATTCAAACGCGGACCGATTTGAAAACCGATATCTGTTTCAGTAAACTTGCCCGGTTCAACATCTGTTAGCTTGATTAACTCCGACAAACCAATGCGCAAGCCCTCTCGGATAACACCTAGACCCAGTTGCACAAGTGTGCGGTTTTCATCAATCAGACTAACCATATCCGCAATCGTACCAATCGCCACCAAATCAAGCAACTCCATCGGAACTTCTTCGCCCAACAATGCACAGGCAAGCTTAAAGGCAACACCGACACCTGCCAGCTCTGCAAAGGGATACTCGCCTGCGGGATGTTTGGGATGAATAATGGCAAAAGCCTCTGGTAGTTCGTCAGGCAATTCATGGTGGTCAGTCACAATGACATCAATGCCTTCTTCTTTGGCATAAGACAAAGCCTCGTGCCCTGCCACACCGTTATCGACTGTGATAATCAGGTCAACTTCCTCGTTTTTGATGTAATATTTATAGACATCAAGATTTGGCCCATAGCCGTCTTCAAAGCGATTTGGTAGAAAAATCAGTGGCTCGGCACCGATTTGCTCTAGCGTTTCTTTCATGAGCGTGGTGGAAGTAATCCCATCCGCATCATAATCGCCGTAAATCAGAATGGTCTCTTCTTTTGCCACCGCCTCAAAAATCCGGGAGGTCGCTTTTTCCATGTCGTGCATGAGAAAAGGACTATGCAGGTCGTCAACACTAGGGTGCAAAAAGGCACGCAACTTTTCTGAGCTGTCAATTCCTCGCTCGTACAGGAGCTTGGCTAACATGGGATGCAGCTTTTCTTTTTTTGTGATTTTTTCAAATTCTTCTGGCACTTGCCTTTCGGGACTTAGCTGCCACTGAAATTTACTTTTTTTCATTTGCTATCCTATTTTAGTTTTTTAGTTAATTTTCTATTCAAAGCATCAAAAAATCTAGGGAAAAGTGTGCGGAATGTACTCAGCATTTGTAAGCTATAGGGCTTATTCAACTCAGCTTTTCCTTTTTCCTGTGCTTGTTTAATTGCTTGTGCTAATCTATCTGGGTCAAGCATGAACTTATCCATTTTCTTTTCGTATTGACCGCTTTGGTCAGCTTTTTTATGAAATGGCGTGCGGAATGGGCCGAAATTGGCGCACAAAACATGGATGTTTCTATCGAATAACTCCATGCGCAGAACTGTTGAAAACTGGATAACTGCACTTTTGCTTGCCGCGTAAACAGCTGATTTAGGTGTCGCAATCTTTCCAGCAATACTAGCAATATTCACAATATGGCTGTTTTCCGGCATGATTGCCAACAGTCCCCGGGTCAAAAGCATCAGTGAAACTGTATTGACCTGCATGGTGTTCAGGATTTCTTCCTGAGAATTTTCAGCGAAATTCTTGAAAAAACCAATGCCAGCGTTGTTGATTAGGACATTTAGCTCTATGTTTTCAGCTTTTATCTCTTCAATTAAACGTTCAATTTCTTGCGATTTGGACAAATCTGCTGGGTAAATCAATACTTGACCTGCAAGTTCTGCTTTTAAACTTTGCAGTTTTTCGATATTTCGTCCGCTTAGTAAAAGTCTTGTGTTTTCGTCTGCATACACACGCGCCAGACTTTCGCCTAATCCTGATGTAGCTCCTGTGATTAGTACCGTTTTAGTTTTCAAATGGAATATTCACTTCCTCTAAATCTTTGACCATGTGCGTATTGGGGAAAACAGCTCTTGCTTGTTCTTCCAATTTTAACTGGTCTTTTATCATATAACGGGCTGAAATATGCGTCAGTAAGAGCTTTTTGACATTGGCAGCTTTGGCCACACTGGCTGCTTGAATATTGGTCGAATGGAAATAACGGCGTGCCATTTTTTCCTGACCGTCTTCAAAGGTTGCTTCATGTACCAGTACATCCGCATCTTTTGCTAGAAATTCAGCGTTTTGACATTTTCTAGTATCGCCCAAAATCGCTAGTACACGACCCTTTTTCTTTTCTCCAACAAAATCTAAACCGTTAATAATGTCGCCATTTTCTAGCGTAACCGTCTTTCCAGCCTTGATTTGTGCATAAATCGGACCGGGTGCAATACCTAGTTCTCGCAGTTTTTCTACTTGTAATTCGCCCTCATGGTCTTTTTCAGTAATTCGGTAGCCAAAAGAAAGAATACCATGCTCTAAAGGCAGTGCCTCTACCTTGAATTTTTTATTATCCAAAATAAGACCACCATCGCTAAGTTCATGATAGATAATCTTATAAGCCAAACGGCTTTGCGACACACGCAGACTTGTTTCTACGAAATCTTTGACACCTTTTGGTCCGAAAATCTCAAGCTCTGTTAGAGGTTCATCGCCACCTTGAAAAGAGCGCGAACTCAATAAACCCGGCAGACCAAACAAATGGTCTCCATGCAAATGTGTCAGGAAAATTTTGGTAATTTTGCGTGGGCGAATATTGGTTTTGAGTATCTGCAGCTGCACACCCTCGCCGCAATCAAAGAGCCAGACTTCATTAATTTCAGCTACCAAACTTAAGGCAAGCCCGCTAACATTGCGGTGTTTAGCAGGAACACCCGCCCCAGTTCCTAAAAATTGCAAATCCATTTTTCTACTTCTTTCTTTGGATAAGTTTTTATCTCTTAATCAACAAATTCAAACTCAAAATTGCCAATGCGTACAATGTCGCCGTCTTTTGCACCACGCGCACGCAATGCCTCATCAACGCCTAAACCACGCAACTGACGAGCAAAACGCATCACCGTTTCATCATGGTCAAAGTTAGTCATAGCAAAGAGTTTTTCAATCTCAGCGCCAGTTAGTTCCCATGAAGTATCAGGCATACGATTAATCTCAAATTCTTTTTGCTCTTTGGTAAAGCCATAAGTAACCACATCTTCGACTTCTTCGTCTTCATAAAGTGGGAACTCAGGAGTTACATCCAGCAAATCAGCTGTTGCACTTAAGAGATTTTCTAATCCCTGACGGGTAACACCTGAGATTGCAAAGACCGGTTGGTCGTCAGCGAATTCATCTTCTTTTAATTCTGCTAATTTCTTCTTGAATTCTTTCAAGTTTTCTTGTGCATCTGGCATATCCATTTTGTTTGCCACGATAATCTGCGGACGCTCCAAAAGGCGAAGATTGTGCTGTTCTAGCTCTTTATTGATAGCCAAATAATCTTCAAAGGGGTCGCGTCCTTCCATACCTGACATATCAATCATGTGCAGGATAACGCGAGTTCTTTCGATATGGCGTAAAAATTGCGTACCTAAACCAACGCCTTGTGAGGCACCCTCAATCAATCCCGGAAGGTCAGCTGCTACGAATGAGCGACCATCCTGTAAGTGAACCATACCCAAATTTGGTACAAGTGTTGTAAAGTGATAGGCACCAATCTTTGGACGGGCTGCCGAAATAACTGAAAGCAAGGTAGATTTCCCAACAGACGGAAAACCAACCAGACCAACATCAGCAAGAACTTTCAACTCAAGCTCGATTTTTCTTTCTTGACCCGGCTCGCCATTTTCAGCAAGTTCTGGTGCAGGATTTTTCGGTGTCGCAAAACGTGTATTGCCACGACCGCCACGACCGCCTTTAGCGATAACTAATTCTTCGCCGTTGATAGTCAAATCACCCAACAAAGCACCAGTTGCTGCATCACGAATAGTTGTACCCGGTGGCACTTTGACAATTAAATTCTCCGAGCCACGACCGTGCATGCCTTTACTCATGCCATTTTCGCCCGGTTGTGCTTTGAAATGGCGATTAAAGCGAAAGTCCATCAAAGTACGCAGACCTTCATCTACTTTTACTATCACGTCTCCTCCGCGGCCACCATCGCCACCAGCAGGTCCGCCATCAGGCACATATTTTTCCCGACGAAAAGCAACCATGCCATCGCCGCCCTTGCCAGCTTTTACTTCAATTTTTGCACTATCTAAAAACATAGACATAATATTGTATATCCTCTTTTCTTTGAACTCTTAAACTAATTCAGCCTTTTTATTATAACTGAAAACCGCAGAAAAAGCGACTTGATGATATCTCTTACAATAAGAAAAAGCCCGATATTTCATCGAACTTTTAAAATCTTATGCAATTTCTTTCACCCTCAGAAACTTCCGAAAGTTAAAAACAGACAAACAAATATTCAGTCCTACAAATGCTGAAGTTACCATAAAGACATTTGCAAAGCCCCAACTCGTAGCAACAGCTGAACCAATCAACGGCCCCAACACCTGCCCGAAATTCCCAAACATTTGATTATAGGCAAAAATCCGACTGACCCCTTCTTTTGGTGTCAAACGCGACAAAAGCGAATTGACTGAAGGACTTAAAGCTCCTGCTGCAAAACCCAAGAAGAAACGCAAAACACCAAGCTGCCAAGGAGCCGTAACAAAAGCCATAGGAAGATAGCAAAGCAAGCTAAAAATCAAGCCACCAATCAAAATCCGATGGTTGCCATGTTTGTCGCCCAAAGTACCCAAAACTGGTGCACTAGCAATCGCTGAAACACCCGCAACGGAGACAATCAAGCCCGAAACAAACAGAACATTTCCAGCATTTTCAGCCAAAGATTTAATAAACAAGGTCAAAATCGGCGTAATCGAATTGACTCCCAAATTTAAAATCAAAGTAGTAACAAACAAGCCGATAATAATAGACTTATGTGGCAAATCAGCAAACAATTCCTTGCTTGATTGCATTTCATTTTTCTCAATCGGCACAACTTCTTCTTTTACCAGAAAAATAGTCAAAAGTGTCGCAACAAAAAGCACGCTACCAGTTACGATAAAGACATTTCTTATCCCAAGCGTTTGTGCCATTAACCCACCTAGCGTTGGTCCGATAAGGTTGCCGGCCAAAATTCCTGTTGACAAGGTTCCTAATGCCCAACCAACCTTTTCCTTTGGTGCTTGCGAAGCGATTAAGGCAGTTGCATTGGGAATATAGCCGCTCAAAAGCCCAGTCAAAACCCGCAAAAATAGGAGCCAAAAGACATTTGGCACAAAGGCTAGACCGCCCATGGTAAAGGTCATGCCAAATGCTGCCCGAACCATCATGACTTTTCGTCCCTTGCGGTCAGCCAAAGCACCCCAAACAGGAGCGATTAAGCCTGAAGCAAGTGCCATAACCGAAATCGCCAGTCCTGCAAAAAGCTCGACCTGTCCTTGCGGCGCCCCTAATTCCATGATATAAACAGGCAAAAAAGGCATAACCAGAGAAAAGCTAGCACCTGTCAAAAAACACCCCAGCCAAGCGACAAACATATTCTTCCGCCAATGAATTTTCATTCTTCCAGCTCTTTTCTGTAAATATTTATTTCACGCTAATCTTGTAATTAGTATTAAATTCCTGACCAACTGCCAAAGTTTGAATGCTTGATTTATCGACTAATTGCCCATTGTCTTCTACCGTATCGGCAAAACTATGCCAAGGCTCAATGCAGACAAAAGGACTTTCCACTGGATAAGTTGACCAAAGCCCAACATAAGCAAAGTCGTCATAACTCAAAGTCAATGAATGTGCAGATTTATCTGACTTAATCGTAATCGCTGTCGACTCAGGTGTTTTATACACAAGTGCATCATTCACAAAAGCATCACGAGTAATAGCGATTTTATCCACCATTTCTTCCACTTTTTCACTAGGATTTAGGTAAGGCGGTACAAATGGAATACGTTTTTTCAAACCAGCAGGCTGAACTTCAAAGTAGTAATCTTCAAACTTCAAGCCATCTTCCATCGGCAAATTAAATGCTGGATGTCCACCAATGCCGAAGTAAATGGTCTGCTCATCCAAGTTTTTCACTTGCCAAAAAACCTTGATGCCATCACTAGTAAGCTCATAAGAAATAACCAATTCAAACTTGAACGGATAAAGCTCAAAGGTTTTTTCACTGTATTTAAAGCTGAAGCTTGCGAAAGTGTCCGTTTGCTCCAAGACTTCAAATTCATTGTCTCTAGCAAATCCATGTTGTGTTACATGATAGCTTTTACCTTCAAACTCATACTTGTCGTCTTTCAATCGACCAACAAATGGAAAGAGAATTGGCGAATGTCTGCCCCAAAATTCAGGTTTACCATACCAAAGGTACTCAATACCAGCTGATTTCCCAAATAGACTTTTAAGCTCTGCACCATGAGTATCAATAACTGCTTTTAATCCACTGTTTTCTAAAATGATTTCCATAATCCACCTCTAAATTTTCTGAGCGTTAATTTCATCAATGATATCTGGATTTAAGACACGCAGGTAAGTCCCTTTCATCCCAAGAGAGCGGCTTTCAATCACGCCTGCTGACTCCAGTTTTCTAAGAGCGTTAACGATAACTGAGCGTGTAATCCCAATTTCATCAGCGATTTGCGATGCCGTCAAACGACCTTCATCGCCATCTAAAGCACCCAAAATCGCCTTAACAGCTTTCAACTCTGAATAAGAAAGAGTTGAGATTGCCATTTGCACCGATGCTTGATTACGCACGCGTTCTTCAATGGTTTTTGATTGTTGATAAAGAATTTGCATACCGACAACCGTTGCCGCGTATTCGCCCAAGACCAAGTCTTCTTCGTGGAATTCAGCATCCTCACGCCCTAAAATGATGGCGCCAAGTTTTCTACCTGCTCCATAAATTGGCAAGATAGCTGTCCAACCATCAGGGAATTTAGCCTTCAACTCTTCTGGGAAGATAGACAATTTGTCCGTAACAGGAATGTTGCTTTCTGTTGAATTCACCATTTTGACCATTTCTAAGTAAATCTTTGGCATTTCACGCTCATCAACCATCTTTTGCAGACGCTCATTGTTAAGCGCCAAACTTTCGTGGTAGCCAAGTAGCACACCAGAGCTGTCAATAATGTAGGAATTTGCGTTAATAACCGAGCTTAAAACAACAGAAATATTGTCATAAGGTAGGTCTCTTTCAATTTCAAAGGCGTTTCTTTGTTGCAGAAGTTCGGAAATTCTGCGGGTTTTTTCTAGTAAGCTACTCATTTTTTCCTCCAAATTAAAGTATGTAGCGGCTCAAGTCCTCATTTTGAACAATGGTTCCAAGCTTTTCTTCTACATATTCTTGTGTAATCGTAATCGTTGAATGCGGCATTTCTGGTGCCTCAAACAAGAGTTCTTCTAATAGTTTTTCTAAAATCGTGTGCAAACGTCTTGCACCGATATTGTCCGTGTCGCGATTAAGCTCAAAAGCAATCTGCGCACATTTTTGGATAGCCTCAATGGTAAAGGTCACATCCACGTATTCAGTTGCCAAAAGGGCGATATATTGATTAACCAACGCGTTATTCGGCTCAGTCAAAATCTTCACGAAATCTTCCTCGCTCAAGTCGGCTAGCTCTACACGAATTGGGAAACGACCTTGCAATTCCGGTATCAAATCGCTCGGTTTCGCCAGATGAAAGGCACCTGAGCCGATAAAAAGAATGTGGTCCGTATGAATGACCCCGTGCTTAGTATTGACCTGTGAACCCTCAACAATCGGTAAAATATCGCGTTGAACTCCCTCTCTTGACACCTGAGCGCCATTATCCGACTTAGAAGTAATTTTGTCAATCTCATCAATGAAAATAATTCCGGTAGATTGTGCCAGCTTAATCGCCTTGCTGGAAATATCCGCATCATTAATCAGCTTGCTACTTTCTTCTTCAATCAGCAGCTCCTGTGCCTCTTTAACTGTTACTGTACGCTCGATTTTTTTCTTGGGTTTGATAGAACCAAGAGATTCTTCGAGGTTCATTGACAGACTATCCATGCCGTTACCCAGTCCAAAAACTGGCTTCGTTGGTTCATCTATCTGGATAGTTACTTCTCGATTGTCCAACTCGCCCCTATCCAACTGCTCTAGGACAGTTTGGCGGTTTAGGCGAATTTGGTCGGTCAGTTCTTCTTTTTCTTCGCTTTCCTGATTGTTGCTTTGAGAAAACATAGACATCATCTGCTCGTAAGGATTGCTGCTAGTTTGTTTCTTCTCCTTTTTCAATCCCGGAACCAGTGCTTTGACCAATCTTCTGTTGGCTTTGCGAATGGCTTGTGAGCGAACTTTTTCTACTGCTTCTTTTTTTACGATAAGAATGGCGTTTTCTACTAAATCACGTACCATACTCTCCACATCACGACCGACATAGCCGACTTCTGTGAATTTAGTTGCCTCGACTTTGACAAAAGGTGCACCGACGATTTTCGCTAAACGTCTGGCGATCTCAGTCTTCCCAACACCAGTTGGACCAATCATCAAAAGGTTTTTTGGCGTTACATCTTCTTGCATTTTTTCATCTAGTTGCAAGCGACGGTAACGATTGCGTAGGGCAACAGCCACTGAACGTTTGGCAGCCGTTTGCCCGATTATGTACTCATCAAGTTCAGAAACGATTTGTTTGGGTGTTTTATTGACTTCCACTTCCTACATTTCCTCCACTGTTAGATTGTTGTTGGTAAAGACACAAATATCTCCTGCTATTTTCAAAGCGTTTGTTGCAATATCCTTAGCTGTTAAGCTCTTATCGCCAAACTCCACCATAGCACGAGCGGCTGATAAGGCATAATTTCCACCAGAGCCAATAGCTAAAATCCCATCATCTGGCACAATGACTTCTCCTGTACCTGATATGAGCATCATATCCTTGTCGTCCATAACAATCAGCATAGCTTCAAGCTTTTGCATGGCACGCTCACTACGCCACATTTGTGCTAGCTTAACCGCAGCACGAGTTAAATTGCCGTTAAATTCGATCAGTTTTTCCTCAAATTTCTCCTCAAGGGTAAAAGCATCAGCCACGCTCCCTGCAAAGCCGACAACCACCTTGTCATTAAAAATCCGACGGACTTTCTTAGCAGTACCTTTCATCACAATAGACTGTCCCATAGTAACCTGTCCATCGCCAGCCATTGCTAGTTTTCCGTCTTTTTTCACCGCACAAATCGTGGTGGAATGAAACACAGACTCACTCATTACAAAACCTCTTTCTATCAATTCATTCTGGTCTAATCATAACATTTGTGAGCAAAGATAATCAATGAATTTTCTGAAATTTTTGATTGTTTTTTAAAAATGGAACAATTAGGACAATTTGAGGTAAACTAAAAAAGGACAGTAATCTAAAGCGATACTGCCCTGTATTTGTGCGAATAAATTTCTTAAAGCCCAGCCTGAACCCTAGCCAATTCCTCCAAAGCACGATTGGCAACTGCCGTATAACGCTCCTTCTTATCACGAATACGCTCAGGCATTTCCTTGATAATCCCAAAATTCGCATTCATAGGTTGGAAATGTTTCCCACTAGTATGCGTGATATAGTGTGCCATCGAGCCAATTGAAGTGGTATCAGGAAATACAATTGGCTCCATACCCTTAGCAATCCTCGCTGCGTTCATTCCAGCCAGCAAACCAGAAGCCGCAGACTCCACATAGCCTTCTACACCAGTCATTTGACCCGCAAAGAAGACATTCGGGTTCTTCTTCGACTGATAAGTCGGCAAAAGCAACTCAGGAGAATTCATAAAACTATTGCGGTGCATCACACCATAACGCACAAATTCAGCATTCTCCAATCCCGGAATCATACGGAAAACACGTTTTTGCTCGCCCCATTTAAGATGCGTTTGGAAACCTACGATATTGTACAAGCTCTTAGCCGCATTATCCTGACGCAACTGAACCACTGCGTAAGGCGTTTTATAGTCACCATCCTTTTTACCCTTATAGTCTTCTGGATATTCCAAACCAACCGGTTTCATCGGCCCAAAAAGCATGGTCTTATAGCCACGTTTTGCCATAACTTCAATCGGCATACAGCCCTCAAAGACCTTCATGTCCTCAAATGAATTCATAGGTGCCTCTTGTGCTGTAATCAAAGCCTGCTGAAAGGCATTGAATTCCTCTTTAGTCATCGGACAGTTGATATAAGCCGCCTCGCCCTTGTCATAACGGGATTTAAGATAAGCAACATCCATATTAATGGAATTGACATCCACAATCGGAGCCGCCGCATCATAGAAGTAAAAACCCTCCTGACCATTAAACTCAATAATCTTTTGCGCCAAAGCATCACTAGTCAAAGGACCAGTCGCAATAATCGTCAGTTCATCCGTTGGAATGTCGGTAATTTCTTCATTATATACAGTAATCAGCGGATGATTTTTCACACGTTCAGTAACCAAACCAGAAAAACCCTCACGGTCAACTGCCAAAGCCCCACCAGCAGGAACAGCCGTCTGATCCGCACTAGAGATAATAACAGAACCCAAACGACGCATCTCTTCCTTTAACAGTCCAACAGCATTTGTAATCTCATTACTACGCATAGAATTTGTACAAACCAACTCCGCAAAGTCACTAGTCGAATGCTGCGGTGTCATCTTGACCCCACGCATCTCATACAAACGAACAGGCACCCCAGCCTGAGCAATCTGCCAAGCAGCCTCACTCCCCGCAAGCCCCGCACCAATGACATTGATATATTCATGTTTCATTTCACATTTCCTCCATAATTAGAAATCTAGTAAGTGTTTCAATCACACCAACAGGCTGGAAGAAAATACCGGCGTTGTAGACAAAGCACGCACTTGTCACAGTGCATCTTAGACAAAAAATAAGCTTCTGTGCTCTTAAAGCTTTAGTGTTTAGAGCGGGTGCTTATTTTTTAGCAATGGAATTCGGGCGATTTTCCCGAAGTCGCTTGCGTGTCATGCACCGCGACAAGTGCGCGCTTTGGCGGAAACGCCGGAATTTTCTTCCAGCCTGTTGATGTGTAGCATACTTTATTTAGCTAAAACTTCCTCATAATCCCCATTCGGACAGACAACCTGCATACCCTTACCGCGTACCTTCTTCTCCACCAAATAGTGATTACACTTCGGACAATCACGCCCAACCGGCTTATCCCAGCTAGTAAACTCACACTCAGGATAACGCGAACAGCCATAGAACAAACGATTTTTCTTAGACTTACGCTCAATAATCTGCCCTTCATGACAAGTCGGACACACTACACCAATCTCCTTAACCATAGGTTTCGTATGACGACACTCAGGGAAATTGCTACAAGCAAAGAACTTGCCATAACGCCCCAGTTTAATAACCATCGGATGCCCACATTCCTCACAATCAAATCCTGCCGGCTCATCCTTAATCTCAATCTTTTCAATCTTTTCTTCCGCATTACTCAACTCTTTTTCAAAAGGCTTGTAGAACTGGTCAACCACCTGTTTCCAGTTTTCCTTACCACCTTCCACCTCATCCAGATTGTTTTCCATCTGGGCAGTAAAGTTGACATTGACAACATTCGGGAAGAATTCAACAATCAAGCCATTAACAATCTCGCCCAATTCTTGCGGTACAAAGCGTTTTGCCTCAAGTTTGACATAATTTCTCTTGCGAATGGTTTCAACCGTAGCCGCATAAGTCGAAGGACGACCAATGCCACTTTCTTCCAAAGCCTTAATCAAGCTAGCCTCAGAATAGCGAGCTGGCGGCTGTGTAAAGTGCTGGGCTGGTTCCATAGAAACATTTTTAACCACTTCGCCCGTTTCCATATCAGGCAGCATATTGTCTTTTTCCGTATCATTATATACAGCTGTATAACCCTTGAACTTAAGCTTTGAGCCGTTGGCAATGAAAATCACGCCATTTTGCTCCAAACGCACACGCATGGTGTCAAAAATCGCCGCTTTCATCTGGCTAGCTACAAAACGGTTCCAGATAAGCGTATAGAGCTTGAGCTGGTCTTTATCCAGATATTTCGCCATTTCTTCTGGCGTTCTTTCAACAGATGTTGGACGAATTGCCTCATGGGCATCCTGCGCGCCTTGTGCGTTCTTAGTTGCACGACCGCCGTTTGCAGCATATTCCTTGCCGAAAGTTTTCTCGATAAAGCTCGCTGCCTCCCCTTTAGCTGTTTCAGAGATACGCGTTGAATCCGTACGCATATAGGTAATCAAACCGACCGTTCCTTCAACCTTTGAAAGAGTAATTCCTTGATACAAAAGCTGGGCAATCTGCATGGTTTTCCCCGCACGGAAATTGAGTTTGTTAGATGCGTCTTGTTGAAGTGAGCTGGTAGTATAACTATTAGGCGCATTTCTACGTTTTTCCTTCTTGACTACATCAGCAATATCAAAATCTTTTGATTTCAACCGAGAAAGGACATTTTTGACATCCTCGTTGTTTTTCAGTGGAAACTTCTTGCCATCCACTCCCCAAAAGGCAGCCTTGAACTTATGTTTATCCTTTTGGAAATTGCCATCAATCGACCAGTATTCTTCTGGCACAAAGTCACGGATTTCGTTTTCACGGTCAATAATCATTTTAACCGCAATGGACTGTACGCGGCCTGCTGACAGACCACTTTTCACTTTCTTCCATAAGATTGGAGAAAGTGAATAACCCACCAATCTATCCAACACGCGACGTGCTTGTTGGGCATCAACTAAATCTTGGTCAATCTCTCTAGGGTGCTTGAATGCCTCTTTTACCGCATCTTTGGTAATCTCGTTAAAGACTACGCGACTTTTTTCATTTGGGTCAATGCCTAAAATATGCGCCAAATGCCAGCTAATCGCCTCGCCCTCTCTATCCGGGTCACTTGCCAGATAAATATTGTCGGCTTTTTTGGCCTCTTTTTTCAAGCCCTTGATAATGTCGCCTTTGCCACGAATGTTGATATATCTTGGCTCGTAGTTTTCTTCGATATTGATACCCATAGTTGATTTAGGTAGGTCACGAACGTGTCCAACACTGGCTACAACCTTGTAATTTCTGCCTAAATATTTTTCAATCGTCTTGGCCTTGGCAGGTGACTCGACGATAACTAAGTTCTTTTTAGCCACTTATATTTCCTCCAAAAGAGTTTTTAAATAGTTTTCTTCTATATTATATAAAGTTAATCGCTATATATACTAGAGGATAAAAGCAAGCCTTGTCAAGAACTTTTATATGAATGCACTTAATTCTTCTAAAATATCTTGCGCATTAGTGGTGCATTTGGCTCCTTGTTGAATGAGTTTATGGCAGCCTTCAAATCGTCCGGAAATGATTTCTCCGGGAACAGCAAAGACTTCTCTGCCGTTTTCCATTGCACGCTCGCAGGTAATCAAGGAGCCACTACGTTCTTTTGCCTCGATGACAATAGTGCCTAAGCTCAAACCTGCAATAATACGATTACGCTCAGGGAAATGGTGCTTTCTCGGCGATGTGCCGTTGGGATATTCACTTAAAACCAGTTGATTTTCTGCCATATATTCCTGCAATTCCTTGTGGTGTTTAGGGTAAAAAACATCTAGTCCACTACCAATCACGCCAATGGTCTTGCCTTGATTTCTCAAAACCAGCTTGTGTGCTGCTCCGTCAATCCCTGTTGCCAAACCTGATACAAAAGTAAAAAGCTGACATAAGGGAGAAACAATGGTCTGAATGCTCTTTATGCCTAAAGCACTAGCATCACGCGAACCGACAATGCCCAGCATGAGCGTTTGCAGCAACTTTTTGTTACCCCGATAAAACAAAACAACTGGCGGATTATGAATTTGCGCAAGCTCGCGTGGATAGTCTTCATCCAAAATACTAATAAACTGATGCTGGTTCTTCAATCTATCAAGTTCTTCCTTATCTAGCTCGTTCCACGACTGAAAAAAAGCCGGTCTTGTCTTGTCAATTCCTGAGAGATTAGCAATGTCAAAAGGCGAAAAATCCCAATTTTCCATGCCTAATTCTTGGGCATTTTGGATGAAATGGTTGATTTGTTTGTTGCTAATTCCTTTGATGAACTTAAGTTTGAACAATAGTTCTCTTGTTAACTCCATAAAAAACCTCCTATTTTTTGTGCCTATTATTAGGTACGAGAAAAATTGGAGGTTTTCGCCATTTATTCTATTTTTTAATCAAACTTTTAATTGGCTCAAACGATTTACGATGGATTGGTGTAATTCCTTGATTGCTAATGCCTTCTAAATGCTCTTTGGTACCGTAGCCAGCGTTTTTAGCAAAGCCGTAGCCTGTGTATGCTTTGTCGTATTCTTCCATCATTTTGTCGCGCGTGACTTTGGCGACAATACTTGCTGCTGCGATAGAGATAGAACGTGTGTCTCCTTTTATCAGCTTTTCTTGAGGAATACCGTTGTCTAGTGCCATTGCGTCCAATAAAAGATAGTCTGGCTGCACGGACAAATCGTCAATAGCTTTTTGCATAGCTATTTTTGTTGCCTCATAAATGTTTACTTGGTCGATTTCTTCAGGACTAACTATACCCAGCCCGATTGCCAGTGCTTGTTCTTGAATTTGCTGGAAGAGTTCTTCGCGTTTGTCTGCTGAGAGTTGTTTGGAGTCATTGACACCGAGCAAGTAGCTTTCATTGGGTAAAACTACTGCACAAGCGACTACTGGTCCTGCAAGTGGACCGCGACCGACTTCGTCAATGCCAGCGATTGCTTGATAACCTTCTGCGTAAGCAATTTGTTCATGTTTTTGCATTTCCTGATACTTTTCACGCAGTTGTTTTTCTTTTTCTAGGCGTTTGTAGTAGCTTTTTAGGGCAGTTTGCACGCCTTTTCGCTCGTCTTTTTCTAACAGTTGCAAGTCTTTTTCGCTTGGGTTTTCTAAAAGAGATTTCACTTGAGAGATGGACAATTTATTCATCTTTCTGGCTCATTTCTTCATAAACATCTAGCGTAAATCCACCTAGTTTGCCCTGACGAATTTCGGTAACAATCATTTCACTGGCACGCTCGTAATCGTCTCTAAAACCACGTTTTTGTGCAATCAGCAGGAGTAAATCCACACTTGGCAAAAAGAGGTCATCCTCGCTTAGTTTGTAGCGCTCCGCAAGTTTTGCTGGATAAAAGCGGGCGAAAACTTCCAGCCCATAAATCGCCAAATCATCCAAATGTAAGAGCTGGTCTTTGATAGCACCCGTCAAAGCAAGTTTCTTAGCAATCTCTTGGTCTTCAAACTTGGGCCACAAAATACCCGGTGTGTCTAAAAGTTCTAACTCGCTTGAAATACGCAACCACTGCTGCCCCTTAGTAACACCCGGTTTATTGCCTGTTTGAGCAATCTTTTTACCGACCAAACGATTGAGCAAGGTCGATTTTCCAACGTTTGGAATGCCGATAACCATCGCTTTAATAGCACGCGGTTTAATCCCTCGACTTGCCTCGCGCTCGAATTTTTCTTTAAGTACAATCTTGCTTTCAGGGACAATCTGTTTGACACCCTTATTCTCCTGCGCGTTGATAATCAGCACACGATGACCTTGTTCTTCAAACCATTTCTTCCATTTTAAGCTCTGTGATTGGTCTGCCAAATCCGCCTTATTGAGCAAAACCAAACGCGGTTTTTGCTGTAAAATCTGGTCTAGCATGGGATTGCGACTTGACAAGGGCAAGCGTGCGTCTATTAGTTCAAAAACGATATCTACAAATTTTAACTTTTCCTGTACTTCACGGCGAGCCTTGCTCATGTGCCCGGGGAACCATTGGATATTGTTCACTGTTTTTCCTCCTCTTAATTTCTTTGTCTATTCTACCATAAGAATAAGAAAAAAGCCCTCAGCCAATGAGCATGAGGACTTCCAATTCATCTTAACGACGAATTTCTTTAATACGAGCAGCTTTACCAGAAAGTGCACGCAAGTAGTACAATTTCGCACGACGAACTTTACCGTAACGTACCACTTCGATTTTTTCAACACGTGGAGTGTGCAATGGGAACGTACGTTCTACACCAACACCGTTTGAAATTTTACGAACTGTGTAAGTTTCGCTGATTCCAGCACCGCGGCGTTTGATAACAACACCTTCAAAAAGCTGGATACGTTCGCGAGTTCCTTCGACAACTTTCGCGTGAACACGTACAGTGTCCCCAGGACGAAATGCAGGAATGTCGCTGCGTAGTTGTTCTTCAGTTAGTGATTGAATTAATGGATTCATTTTATCTTCCTCTTTCTCAGGTTCATCAATAAGAAGCCAAGTTCCCAGCGGATAAACGTAATCTAGTGAGATTTTCTCACAAAGGCTATATTAACATGATTTTCTTCGGCTGTAAAGTGAGTTTGCTTTAATAATTTCTTAAAAACACTCAATCACACGCAATTCCCTAGCGTTTTCTCCAATTTTATAACTCTCAGAAAAAATCTCGGTTTCAATCGCTAAAATATTCTCCTTGCCAAATATCTCTTGCGCATTTTCTATCTGGCTATCTTGAAATTGTCTGCACATATAATCTGCATTGGGTGCAATCTTGATATGCTCACTCAGCTCTGGTAGAAACTTGGCGACTTCGATAAAGATGTAGCGTCGCACGTTTCTTCCATTATACTCATACAAATACCCATATTCCGCAAATTCGCCGAAGTCATGCTCGCTTAGTCCTGAGTTGATAAACTCATGCACGACGGTTAGGTCATCAACTTTTCCTTGAGGGTCTTCGATTTCCAAACAACAATAATACTTTTCTTCTACTTGTCTGTTGTAAATTTCAGCACTTTGGCTGTATTTTTTGTGTACTAATACTTCTTCTTTCATCCGTGTCAGCAAATTCAATCGCACTTCCAACTGCTCCAAACTCTTTTGTGTCGCAGCAATCCCGTCATCCAAAAACCGCATTAGATGAAAGTTTTCTTCTATATCAACATATTCTTTCAACTCTTTTAGTGGCATTCCTAGCTCAATCGACAGGCGGATTAGTTCGATACGGTAGCTTTGATTGAACTCATAATAACGATAATTGGTAAAAGGGTCGATATAGGCAGGCTTTAGCAAACCAATCGTTTCATAATATCTCAACTGCTTAATGGTCATTCCTGTAAACTTTGCCATCTGCCCGATGGATAATTTATTATCTTTTTTCATTTTGGGTATTTACTCTCCCCTTATGGTATAGTTTAAGATTAATTATATCAGAAATGACAAACAAAGGAAAAAGGATACAAATGAAACAAACTGTTATTTACCGCCCCTTTAAAAAGGAAGACATCAAAGAATTAACTCAAGTCATTTCACAAAGTTGGAACTACGAAGCCTTGTTTAGCCCAAGTACCGCTAAACACTTTGCCCATCTCTTTTTGTATTTTGAGCTGGCAAGAAAAACATTCGCACAGGTAGCTGAAATTGCAGGAAAACCTGTCGGTATCATCATCTGCGAAGTAAAAAAACCGAAAATATGGAAGAATTTCGCTTATTACCCAAAACTCCTCAAACATGGGATTAGTCTTCTCCTATCTAAAGAAGGTCGCGGCGTTTTGTTCAAGTACGCGGCGGATGTTGCCAGGAAGAATAACCAAATGCTTAAAGATACGGGCGAAGAATTTGATACAGAAGTCGCCTTGTTTGCGGTCAGTCCTCATACTCAAGGCTTGGGCGTTGGCTCAAAGCTCTTTCAGTATTTCTTAGATGCCATGAAAGAGCAGGAACTCAAGAGCTTTTTCCTATATACTGACACCACTTGCAACTACAAGTTTTACGAGCGCAAAGGCTTGAAACGGATAGCTGATGTAAAAAGGTTCATCCCCTACCCACTGAATAAAGAAATCAATTTTTTTATCTACAAGGGTATTGCCGACTGAGCAAAAATTCATTTACTTTTCCTTTCAGTTTGCTATAATGTTCTTTGTGCTTTCTAATTTTAATTTAATCAGGGTTCAATCGGGCAGAAATGAGCTGAAATTTTCAAACGCCCGTTTCACCACCTAAATCAAGGAGATATTTATGAAATCATCACTCGATATGCGGATTACTTTACCCGCTGTCCTCAAGTTTTCTTTCCCTTCTATCATTTCAATGGTACTTATGACCGCCTTTGGTGCGATTGATGGGATTTTTATTTCACGTTTTATTGATATGGAGTCCTTTGCGGCGATGAATATTGCCTTTCCTATTTTGACAACGACGCTTGCGGTTGGCTTTATGATTGCAGCTGGTGGCTCTGCCTTGGTTGCCAAAAAGCGTGGCGAAGAAAAAGATGTCGAAGCTCGTGAGAACTTTTCACTATTGATTGCTTTCACGCTGGTATTTTCTATTCTGGCATCAAGCATTGCCTTTTTCTTTCTTGAGCCATTGCTCATTTTCTTAGGGGCAAACGAGATGATTTTGCCTTTGGCTAAGGAGTACATAACACCGATTGTAGTCGCTATTCCGATTATCATTCTAGGATTTTTGTTCCAGAAGTTTTTGATTGCTGACGGCAGACCGACACTTGCCATGATTGTTTCGTCATCTGGCGGTTTGATTGGGGTTGGCTTAAACTTCCTGCTCATCAATTATTTGGATATGGGCTTGTTTGGAGCTAGTCTTGGTACAGCGATTGCTTATTCTATTCCATCAGTGGTTGGAGGTATCTACTTTACTTTCTTCCGCAAGGAAGGCTTGTACTTTGTTCGTCCAAAGTTTGTCGTACAGGTTATTACTAAGTCCTTTACTAACGGCGTTTCGGAGTTTATTTCTATGATTGCCGTGTCGATTACGGCGACTTATATGAACAATATCGTTATGAATATTGAAGGACCAATGGGTGTTGCGGCGGTTGGTATCATGATGACTGTGCAGGGCTTGATTACTTCGACTTTCTTAGGCTATGCCTTTGGTGTTGGTCCACTGATTTCCTTTAATTACGGACAGGAAAATACGGATAATCTCAAGAAACTTTATTCGCTTAGCTTGAAGATTGTTTCTGCCTTGGCGGGTCTTTCTATCTTGATTGCCATTGTCTTTGCCAGTCATTTGACTAGAATTTATGTGGCACAAGGAACACCAGTTTACGATATGGCAGTCTTTGGCTTACGCCTGATGTCAGCTAGTTTCATCCTAGTTGCGATAAATTCCTTTGCCTCAAATATGTTTGTCGCCCTCAACAACGGCTGGGTTTCAGGAGTTTTGTCATTCTTTAGAACATTAGTTCTCCTACAAATTTCCCTATTCGTTCTGCCAAACATGGTAAACGGTATGACAGGCGTGTGGGCAGCTCTGCCATTTGCGGAACTTTTGGCAATGGGTATGACAGTTTATTACTTTAAGAAGATGAAAACGAAGTACCAATATGCGTAAGAAAAATCCTCTAGGCTCACTGCTTAGAGGATTTTCTTCTTTTGTTTTCGTATGCTTGGTTTGTTCTTTTCTAATCTACTTGTTGGGTTGGTCGCATGATGATTTCACTAATGGATACATGCTCTGGTGTAGCCATTGCATATATAGCTGCATCTGCTACATCTTCGGCTTTTAAGCCAATATCTTCTTGTAATTTTTCAATTTTCTCTCGCATTTCTGGGATGTTAATTGAATGGTGAAGTTCGGTTTCAACTGTCCCCGGAGAAATCAGTGTAGAGCGAATATTACTCTCCCGCTCTTCTTTTCTCAATCCTTCCATTATGGCACGCACCGCAAACTTGGTGCCACAATAGACTGCTCCTTGATTGAAGACGACATGACCAGCTACTGAGGCTGTTGTTAGGATATGACCCGATTGCTGATTTTTCATAATAGGCAACACTGCTGCTATTCCATTTAGCACTCCTAGCACATTAATATCAAGCATTTGTTTCCATTCTTGTATTCTACCTTGCGAAAGTGGGGCTACTGGCATAATACCAGCATTATTAAATAAAATATCCACTCGTCCATATATTTCAATGGTTTTCTCTACTGCTTTTTTCATTTCCTCTTCATTAGCTACATCTGCTACAAAATAACAGATTTTTGCTTGGGGAAAATTTTGAACAATCTCTTCTAATCTTTCTTGCCTACGTGCGACAAGCATTAACTTGGCACCTTCTTGCACTAGTTTTCTTGCAGTTGCAAGACCAATTCCAGCCGAAGCACCAGTGATGATAATAACTTTTCCTTTGATGTTAGACATTTATTATTCCTCTTTTCATTTGAATTTTCCTGAATTTCTTTTGAAGGATTTGAATAACTGGACCTGAAGTTATTGCTAGAAAAACCGTTCCAAAAAATACTGGGCCTTCGAAAATAAAAGCAAGCCCTAAAACTACTAAGTCATACCCCAATCTTGCTACACCAACTGGGATACCAAATCTTCTGTTAATAGCAAGCATCAGTCGGTCAACTGGATTAGGTGCAAATTCTGCCTGTAAATATAAAACTACTCCCGGCAGTAAAACGATAAACCCTAAAACAAACAAGAATAAACGTGTGGTTATTCCTTCAAAAGAAAAGTGAACAAAGAACAACTCTAGCCAAAAATCCACCAAAAAACCTTGAATAATAATTGTAGCAAAAGCTGGGAAATCTGGGATTTTCTGTAACATAAGAGCATTTAAAAACAATACTAAAGTACAAATAATTATCATCCAGTTCCCTACACTCAACCCAAAACTACGGCTCATAGCGACAAATAACGCATCCCAAGGATTTGCTCCCAAATCTGCACTTATAATAGATGTCACGCCAAAAGAAATGAAAAACAAACCAACTAGATAATATCCTATCCTTCTTTTCATATCCACACCCTCTCTCTTTTTTCTATCTCTATTATAAATGACCAAGAAAAAACAAAAAAATACTTATGATTTATGGTTAATCATAAGTATTGGTTATAACATCGTTTAAGATTTCTAAAAATTTGTTTGCTGCTTTGGATAGCGGCTGGTTTTTCTTCCATATAAAGTTCAAATCAACTTGAACGCTAGGTTCCAAAGGAAGAAATTTTAAACCTCTATCGTTTGTATTTACGATACCGTCAAGAGCAAAAATGCAAGCTGCATTTTCTTCTGCTAAAAATGACGCATTATATAAAAGATTATAGCTACCTGAAAAATGAAAATTGTCTAAAGAAGTACCCAACCATTCGGATATCTCGTTACTGCCAATGCTTTGTTGGGAAGTAAATATCGAGATATTATCTGCTAAATCCTTGGGGGATATCTTTTCTTTTTTTGCCAGAGGGTGTTTATCACTAAGCAAAATCCCCCAAGTATCCTTTACTGGCAACCTAAGCATTTCATATTTTTTGTTGTTTGTAGGACTAATAACCAAGCCAAAATCAAGCAACCCATTATCTAGCTTTTCTTTTACCAAAGCAGCATCGCCTGATAGGAAGTGGACTTTTATATTCGGATAAAAGTCAAACAGTCTCTTTGTGGCTTTAGATACATAGTTTATTGCTTTGGTTTCACCAGCACCTATCCACACTTCCCCAGTGATTACTTCTTTACTTAGTAGATTTTGTGTGGTCTGTTCAAGTAAAGCAATGATTTCATTTGCCTTACTAAAAAGATAACTTCCTTCTTCCGTTAGTTCAAGTTCACGCGCACCACGTAAAAAAAGGGATAAGCCAATACTCGTTTTCCAAATCTTTTAATTGTTTGGAAAGAGCTGGCTGAGAAATATGCAACCTTTTGGCTGCTTTGGTAATGTTTTTTTCACTTGCGATGACCACGAAATACTTCAAAGTTCGAATATCCATAAATACCTCCCCCTTCTTGCTAGTTCTCAGTTATAGTTTCGTAATAGGCGCAAACTTAGCCAACACCCGTTTCACACCCATTCCAGCAAAAGAAATATCTAACTCCACATCTTTTCCGCTAGTCGTCACACGCATAACCGAGCCCTGCCCCCACTTCTTATGCTCTACCTTGTCGCCAATCTGCCAATCCACACCACCAGCACTTGATACCGTCTTGTTGCTTGTTGGTGCTTTTCTAGCCGGTGGACTAACTAGATTTTTGGCTGCCTTTTCCTGCATGAAACTCGGAATATCACTAGCTTTCTTCAGACCCATTTGTCGCATGGCATTTTCTAGCGACATTCCCTTGCCACTGCTATAAGACTTTTCGCCAAATTCACTGCGACGTTCAGCGTTATAACTATTACCCGAACGTGATTGTGCTTGTCCGCCAAATTGCAAGAGCTCTTCATCAATCTCATTGATAAAACGGCTCGGCTGATTGTAGCTAACCTTGCCATACAAACTTCTGGAAAAAGCATTGGTCAAATACAGCTCCTCACGCGCACGCGTAATACCAACATAAGCCAAACGGCGTTCTTCTTCCAGTTCATCCTGCTCGCCCATCGCACGAGATAGCGGGAAAATCCCTTCTTCCATGCCAATCAAAAAGACTGTCGGAAACTCCAAGCCTTTGGCTGAATGCAAGGTCATCAAGGTTACTTGCGACGTTTCCTCAAAATCATCAATATCAGAAACTAGCGACAATTCATTGAGGAAAATAGACAATTTGTCCTCTTCTTCCTCTCGCATTGCCCATTCCTTATCGAAATTTTTTGTAACCGTCAAAAATTCCTGCAAGTTTTCAATTCTGCTTTGACTTTCTAATGTATTTTGTCGCTCCAATTCTTCCAAATAACCCGAGCGTTTGAGGATTTCTTCGGTTAATTCCGTCAAACTCAGGAACTCTCTCATCTCATCCAAATTAAGTATCATCTGCCCGAAAATTTCCATTTCCCTTGCGGATTTTCCACCAAAATCTGCCATCGCCATATTCTGTGTTGCCTCAACTAACGAATAATCAAATCTGTCCGCATAGTCACGCAACTTGCTAATCGCTGTCGGACCAATGCCACGCTTTGGCGTATTAATGACACGCTCAAAGGAAATATTATCCTTTGGATTGGCCAAAATGTTGAGATAGCTGATAATATCGCGGATTTCCTTGCGCTCGTAGAACTTATGCCCGCCAATCATGGTATAAGGAATATTGGACTTAACCATAAATTCTTCAATGACACGTGATTGGGCATTCGTACGATAAAGCACCGCAAAATCACCGTAATTGCGGTTTTTATAACGACATTCCGCCAAAATGGTTTCAATAATAAAGCCGACTTCCTCTCGCTCGGAGTTGGCACGGTAATAAGTAATCTTTTTGCCCGCCTCATTATCCGTCCACAAATCCTTTTCCCGACGATTGCGATTATTAACAATGACCGCATTTGCCGCGTTCAAAATATTCTGCGTCGAGCGATAATTCTGCTCAAGCAAGACAACTTTTGCCTCTGGATAATCCTTTTCAAAGTCCAAAATGTTCTGCATATCCGCCCCGCGCCAGCCGTAAATACTCTGGTCGGCATCGCCGACAGCACAGATATTCTTGTAGCGTTTAGCCAAAAGCTGCACCAACTGATACTGGGCATGATTGGTATCCTGATACTCATCCACATGAATATACTGGAACTTGCGCTGGTAAAACTCCAGCACATTGGCATGATTTTCAAACAAACGAATGGTGTTCATTATCAAATCATCAAAATCCATCGCCTCAGATCGCACAAGCTCACGCTGATAAAGCTTATAAATCTTCGCTGCAACTGTGCGATAAGGATTGGCACCTGCCGTCATCGCCAAATCTTCCGGCGTTTCCAAAGCATTTTTCGCATGAGAAATCGTCCCTAATAACGAGCGCGGGTCAAATTTTTTCGGGTCAATATTCTGCTCTTTCAACAATCGCTTAATCAAGGTGCTTTGCTCAGAGCCAGAAATAATCGTGAAATTCTTGCTATAACCAATCACATCCGCATCACGACGCAAAATCCGCACGCACATGGAGTGAAAAGTCGAAATCCACACGCCCTCACTACGCACACCCAAAAGATGATGTACTCGCTCATTCATCTCTTTGGCCGCCTTGTTGGTAAAGGTTATGGCTAATATATTCCAAGGATTAATCATCTTTTCTTCTATTAAATAAGCAATCCGGTGGGTCAAAACTCGCGTCTTGCCCGAACCAGCACCCGCCATTATCAAAAGTGGCCCTTCAGTTGTAATGGTCGCTTGTTTTTGCTTGTCGTTCATTCCTGTTAATAAAGACATTTTTTACATTCCCTTTCGGTTTTTCATTTTATTATTATAGCACAAAATGATATACTCAACTCCTAGAATATTTTATTGTAAAGCAGGGGATTTTCATGGAAGAAAACCGATACGAAGAACTCAAAATAGCCGAGCGTGGCGCACTTGTTTCTATTTGCGCCTATATTGTTTTGTCTATCTTCAAAATCGCTGTGGGGCGATATGCCAACTCAGATGCGCTGTATGCCGATGGGCTGAATAACTTTACGGACATTCTAGGTAGCGTGGCTGTTCTAATCGGGCTAAGAATTGCCCGTCGCCCACCTGATGATGACCATGTTTATGGTCACTGGAAAATGGAAAATATCGCCAGTATGGTCACTTCCTTTATCATGCTTTTGGTTGGTCTTCAGCTTTTGTGGTCTACTTTGGAGAAGTTAATCAGTCGAAATTTTGATCGTCCAGAGCCTGCCGCTGCAATAGTTGGTGTTATTTCCGGGATTATTATGCTAGGCGTTTACCTCTACAATCAACGCTTGAGCAAAAAAGTCAACTCACAAGCTCTTGAGGCTGCCGCAAAGGACAATCTGTCCGATGCGCTAACTTCATTTGCCACAACGATTGCAATTTTGGCATCTATCCTGCATTTGTATATATTAGACACAATTACCGCCATGATTATCGGTGCGCTTATACTCAAAACCGCCTACGAAATCTTCCGTGATAGTGTGTTTTCCCTATCCGATGGTTTTGACGAACAACTCTTGGTCGAATACACCCAGCTGATTTTAACCCTAAAAGATGTCAAAAAAGTCCGTACCATCCGCGGACGAATGTACGGCTCTAATATTTATCTGGATATCGTGGTCGAAATGGACCCTCAGATGACTGTCCTGCAAAGCCATTACGTGACAGAAATTATCGAGCGACGGCTAGCAGACGAGTATGGTGTGTTTGATTGTGATGTGCATGTCGAGCCCTATCTAGTTGGGCAAAAAAGGGTTTATCGAAGAATGAATGGCTCGCATGACAATTAGTCGTGCGGGTTTTGTCTTATCCAATAAATTTTCTTATCCTATTATTTCTTTAAAAAAGCAATTGCCAAATCCCTAAAATTTTTTTTAAAGCATAAAAAACAGCCACAAGATTACTCAAGCGACTGTTTCATCAATATAATTTACCCCTTAACCAATTTCTTCTCCAAATGTTTTTCCTGCATACTCACTTTCAAATTCGTAGTTTTTCTTACTTTTTCTTGTGTTTCATTCTCTACTTCATAACCGAAGACTTCTTTTCGGTCGTACATCTTGAAGGTTTTTTCAAAGAGCAATAGTCCAAGTATAGAAGCAACCACGGGTACAACGAACCAAGATAGAATAGTCATAGCTAGGCTTTGTCCTTGCTCGATAGCAACGATTGGTCCTACTAGACCGATTATGCCAAAACCTGATGAGGTTGGCGTACCTGTAATTGAAAACATAGCAACTGGTAGTGCGGCAAGTGCAGCAGTGAAAAATCCCGGTACTAGCATGATGGGGTTACGGAACATATTAGGCATAAACATCTTCATTGCGCCAAGTCCAGCAGCAAGTGTTACACCCGGCTTGTTGATACGCCATGAATTGACCACGAGCATGAGTGATACAGAGGCAACTCCCATAGAAAATGCGCCTGAGGCAACTCCACTTAATTGAATAGCAAGTCCAATCGCAACTGTAGATAGTGGCGAAAGAATGATTAGAGTTCCTGACATCCCAAGTAATACTGACATTGGGAAAGGATGCAATTCTGTAAAACTATTGACTGCTTGACCAACCAGGCTAGTCACTCCCGAGATATGTGGTAATAGAAGCACACCGACAAATCCTACACCAACTCCAACTAAAAGTGAGCAAAAGACAATCTCCGTTGAGCCGAATTTCTTGCCAATTAATAATAAAGCCAAAACAGCAATCGAAGCAGTAACCATCGTATTCAGGATATCTCCTGCACCTGCTGCTACGAAAACATTAAGCTCTGGATTAAAACGTACAACTCCTGAGCCTAAAAAAGCAGCTCCTGCGACAACAGCTGTGCGCAAAGGATTGAGCTTAAACTGCAAGGCAATCAAAGCACCAATGAAAATTGGCGTAGCCATCTGGTAGATAACGCCCATCTGTCGTCCCATTGTAGCAAGTGGTCCATCGCCAAATAGCCCAAAAATTGCCGCCACAATCGGATTGGGCAGAACTCCGACAATGATGCCTAGGGCTGAGCCATTCAATACATTATTGATAAATTTCTTCGTATTCATTTTTTCATTCATAGTGTTTTCCATAATCTTCCGCCTTTTCTTCTTAAAAAATGATGATTAAGGCTGATACCATAAGTTTTAGGCAAATTAAAAGTGCCTATCTCCAAGGAGAAAGCACTCTAAAAAGCTAGTAAGCAGAAACCTTTAACGTTTTCGCGTGGCGGTTTTCTTAACGAACATTTCAAGTGATTTACTCTGAGAAACAAAACTTTTTGCATTGATATCAGCCACAATCAGTGATTTTGCGACCTCGCATTGTAAAATCTCAACCTCAATTTCCATTGTAATCACTCTCCTTGTCTTAATATCCTATACTTCCCTTCACTTGATTAATTTCAAATGATAGACTTTATTATACTTTAATAAAAGCAAAAGGCAAGGTTTATTTCTAAATATTCTGAAAATTCTTTTTTCTTTTCAGAAAAAAGGCAACCAAAGGGATAGTTTCCTTTAGTTGCCTTTTGGGTTATTTAAAACAAATCATCAAACAAAGAAAGCTGGTTCTCCTCTGGCATTCCTGCCAAAGCTCCTAAGTCTTTCAATTTCTCAATCAAGGTCGTACTTAGTCCTGTACGGTTTCTTAGCTCCTGAACCGATAGGAACTCGCCGTCGGCTCTTGCGTCGATGATGGAGCGTGCCACGTTATTTCCTAATCCGTCAACTGCTCTAAATGGCGGAATTAGACGATTTCCGTCAATCACAAAGTCATGCCAGTGGCTCTTATAGAGGTCAATAGTTGAAAACTCGTAACCGCGAGCCAGCATTTCATTGCACAATTCAAGCACACCGTAAACTGCCTTGTCCTTATTGGTCGCCTCATCATGCTTGACCTTGTCTTGAATTTCCAGCATCTTTTCTCTGACAGCATTCTTGCCCTTGGACATCGCTAATAAATCAAAATCATCCGCCCGATGTGAGAAGTAAGCACAATAATAGATAATCGGATGATGCACCTTGAAGTAAGCAACCCGCAACGCCATGAGGACATAGGCTGCCGCATGGGCTTTGGGGAACATATACTTAATCTTCAAACAGCTTTCGATATACCATTCAGGAATATTTTGCGCTCGCATTTCTGCCTGCCAGTCATCAGGAATTCCCTTGCCCTTACGGACATTTTCCATAATCTTAAAGGCCAGTGAGTCGTCCAATCCGCCATGCATGAGGTAAACCATAATATCATCCCGACAGCCGATAACGTTTTTCAGCTCGGCACGTCCTTCTTTGATAAGCTCTTGAGCGTTACCTAGCCAAACATCTGTACCGTGCGAAAGTCCAGAGATTTGCAAAAGCTCGGCAAAGGTTTTGGGATTGGTTTCTTCAAGCATTCCACGGACAAAGGTCGTACCAAACTCTGGAATGCCCAATGTGCCTGTTTTCGAGAAGATTTCATCACTTGTAACACCTAATACTTCTGTACCTGAAAAAATCTTCATCATCTCAGGGTCGTCCACTGGAATGGTCGTCGGGTCAATACCTGAAAGGTCTTGCAACATCCGAATAACCGTCGGGTCAACGTGTCCTAAGATATCAAGTTTCAAGATATTGTCATGAATGGAATGAAAGTCAAAGTGGGTTGTCCGCCACTCTGCTGTAACATCATCTGCTGGATACTGGATTGGCGTGAAATCATAAACATCCATATAGCCGGGAATAACGATAATCCCACCCGGATGCTGTCCGGTTGTTCGCTTGATACCTGTCGATCCGCTGGCCAACCGGTCAATTTCCGCTGCTCGCAAGTGCAGATTGTTGTCGCGCTCATAAGCTTTCACAAAACCAAAAGCTGTCTTGTCCGCAACTGTACCGATAGTTCCTGCACGAAAGGCATGGTCGTTGCCGAAAATTTCCCGGCAGAACAAATGCGCCTTCCATTGATATTCGCCCGAAAAGTTCAAGTCGATATCGGGAACCTTATCGCCATGGAAACCTAAGAACGTTTCAAATGGAATGTCTTGTCCGTCCTTGCTCATACGAGTGCCACATTTGGGACAAGCTTTTTCCGGCATATCATAACCTGAGCCATACTCGCCATTAGTGAAAAATTGGCTTTCCTGACAGTTCGGGCAGACATAATGAGGTTGCAGAGGGTTCACTTCGGTAATTCCTGTCATAGTTGCGACAAATGAAGAACCAACTGAGCCACGCGAGCCGACTAGATAGCCGTCTTCGTTGGACTTGTTTACCAGCTTTTGCGAAATCAGGTAAATCACGGCAAATCCATTACCAATAATAGAAAGCAGTTCTTTTTCAATCCGCTTTTCGACAATTTCAGGCAGGTCATCTCCGTAGATAGACATGGCTTTCTCGTAAGTCATACGGGCAATTTCTTCTTCGGCCTGATCGATATTCGGCGTGTATAGGTCGCTCAAAACAGGTGTCACTTCGCCAAACCAATCAGCAACTAAATTCGAGTTGGTGACAACTACTTCTTTTGCCTTGTCTTCGCCTAGAAAAGCAAAGTCATTAAGCATTTCGTCTGTTGTTCTGAAATGAACGGACGGCATTGGTGGAAGTGATGATGGGTCTTCACGGAATTTTGGACGATTAAGCTCGCTCTTGAAGCCTAGCTGTCTAATCAAAATCTCTCGATAAACCTTGTCCTTTTCTTCCATATAATGCACATTGCCTGTGGCGACAACTGGTTTTCCTAACTCCTCGCCTAGCTTGACGATATTTTCCAGAACATCCAGCAATTCTTCTTGCGTAAAGAGCTGGTCGAATACTTGCGGAGCGTAAATAGCTGGTGGCATAATCTCTAAAAAGTCATAGAATTTCGCTTTTTCTTTAGCATCCTCATAGCCTTTTTCCGCCATTGCCGTGAAAACTTCGCCGTTGCGACAGGCTGACCCGATAATCAAGGACGAGCGGTATTCTTCTAAAAGTCCACGAGGAATACGTGGCACTTCTGAGAAATAGGTTGTATTGCCCTCACTAATCACGCGGAACAAATCACGCAAGGACTGCTGGTCCTTGGCATAAACAGTCGCATGATTGGGTCTAGCACGCTTGTAAGAACCCGGTGCTGTTACTTTTTCATTAAGTTCATCATGTGTCTGCACACCAAAACGGTCAATCGCCTCACGGACAAATCGCCACGCCAAAGCCCCAGTTGCCTGAGAGTCGAAAATCGCATTATGGTGATTGTCGCCTAGGTCAATCTTGAACTTCTTGGTTAATTGCCCCAAACCGAAACGTTTCATTTCAGGATAAAGATTGCGGGCAAATTCCAGCGTATCAAACCACGGCTCCTGCACTTCATCCAGCCCGCAACGCTTGTAGTTGATGTTCATGTAACCAATATCAAAAGTCGCATTGTGGGCAACTAGGATTGTGTCTTTGCAGAATTCCTTGAACTCTCGCAAAACTTGCTCCAATGGCTTAGAGCCTTTGACATCATCGTCAGTAATACCAGTTAATGTTGTCGTAAACTTCGATAAGGGAAAGCCCGGGTCAATATATTCTTCAAACTGTCCAATCACATTGCCCTTGTGCATCTTAACGCCTGCCAACTGAATGATTTTTCCGTAAACAGCCGACAGCGATGTGGTTTCAATATCGAAGACCACATAAGTCGCCTCGCGCAGATTGATTGGCTGCGGATTGTAGGCGATTGGCACTTCCTCATCAATCAAATATGCCTCAAAGCCATAAATCATCTTGATGTCGTTGGATTTGGCTGCCCAGTGCGCTTCAGGATAAGCTTGCGCACCACCATGGTCGGTAATGGCAATCGCCTTGTGTCCCCATTTTGCAGCCTGCGCCACATAATCTTTAGCAGAATTTATCGCATCCATTGTTGACATATTGGAGTGCAAATGCAGTTCGACACGCTTTTCTTCAGCTGTGTCTTTTCTGCCTTCTTTTTTAACCTCGACAAGCGAGCGTAGGTTCATGGTTAGCTCATGTTCAAAGGAGTTTTCTTCTATCTTTCCTTTGACACGCACCCACATTCCGCCCTTGTTGCCAGCGATTTTTTCAAAAACTAGCTCTTCTGTTTTATCAAAAGCAAACTTTGTTACCTTGAAACTGTCAGTGTAATCTGTGATAAAAAGATTTAGTATCTTCTTACCCGTACGCGTTTCCTTGAGTTCTTTCTTGAAGATATAGCCTTCAAAAACAACTGAGCTAACTTCGTCTTGCACTTCTGACATGGTCGTAATCGGCTCGTTTGTACCGATTGGACGACCAATTTGTAGCGGTCCATCTGGTAATTGGATGGCAGGTTCGTCTTTTTTGACCTCTTTTTTCGGTGCTTGCTCCACAATTTTTTCTTTTGCGGCTGCTAGTTCTTCTTCGACCATGATGGCCTCAAGCATTTCCAAATCCCGCTTGCTGTCTTCAAAGTCTTGCAGCTGGCGTTCTTGTGCTTCGTTATTTACCGATAATTCCATCTTAAATCTAGGGAAACCAAAGGAGACAAACTCTTGCTCTATTTTGTTCAGATAGTCGTTTTTCAAAAGATTAAGCATGGCGATATTATCCACTTGCAACTCGATATTGTCTGGATTTTGCGTCAGTTTACTGTTAGGCAATGCTTGTTTCATCGTCGGCGAGGTCTGTGCCAAACGCAAGGCAAGGTATTGCCAGTAGTTATTGAGCAGCTGGCTGTCAAAGCTCTTGTCATCAGCAGTGATCGAAAACTCCACACTGGCAATCTCCTCAAAAGCACTCTCTAGCTTACGAGTAAATTCAGAAAAAATATCCACTGGCAAAATCTTCTCAAAACCCAAATCAAACCGCCAAACACGCGATTTTTTCAGCACCTCAACCTTTTCCACCCGACCGCTATCAACTAGGGTATTCTCCATATCCCAGTTGATTTGCTTGAGTAATTTATCAAAAAGTTCCCGATTATTCATACAATATCCCTTCTTTTTTCAATCATAATCCTATTATAACAAATGTGAGGACAAAAAAATCTAGTAACTAGCGATTACTTTCTAGTTACTAGATTTATTTTGTTTAGAACCTGCTTCAAAAGTCTGTAGTCGTATCTCAAACACTTACTTACCGCTGAAAAGGAATAGTCCGCAAAATATTCCCCGCATCATCCACAATATTGACATCCAAACGCGGGTTTTGCGTTCCAGCAGCCTCCATTGAATCCAAGACTTTATTGGCGATCTCATCCAACTGGTCGCCACTAGCCATTAGTGCCGCACCAATCATGGCGTTATTTAAACGCGAAGTCTGCAAATTGTAAGTAACAGTCGAACCATCCACACTAGCCTGTGCAGACTCAACCAAACCACGCGATTGCTCTACAATCGTTTGTGCCGCAGAATTCATCTTCTCCGTAATTTGCTCAGGAGTTGACGGTGGCAAGCTAATGTCTGCTAATGCAGAGCCACCATCCGTCTCGCCAGTTCCACCAGTCTGCGTGGTATCCGTTCCTGCAGGGATAATGTTATTGATAATATCCCCCGCATTTTCCGCCACCATTCGACGCGCAAACCAAACCGCACCCGCACTCAATCCACCAATGATAATCAACAAAACAATAAAGAAGATAAGTATCTTCTTACCAATAGATTTTTTCTTTTTCGGTGCCTTATAATCCGACCTTGATGCCATTTTTCTTCCCTCTTCTTTCTCGAACATTTCCTAAATTATAGAAGTCTATTCTTAATTCTAACATAAATGTGCAACGAATTTGGAAAAAATTTTTTATCCTTTGGAAAAGCTCTTCTAAACAAAACTCTTCCCCTTAGTCACTGCCAACAAGCCCAATCCATAAAAAACGATTATCGTAACTAGCAAGACACCTGCCGAAAACCAAAAATTGCTGATAAAGCCATTGTAGTTAAAAACCAGTCCAATCGACTCTTTTACATTTTCTAAATAAGCACTTGGCAAGTCGCTGAAGATTTTCTCCAGCGCATCTTGTGCAAAAATTGTGCGAAACATGGCTGCCGAATGACTCATTGGAAACAGACGAACCACCCACTGCACGCTTTCAGGTAAAATATCAATCGGTACATAAATCCCCATCAAAAAACCGCTCAGTGTCGAAATGACCGAGATAAAGGCAGAAAAAGCACCCTGACTTTTGACAAAAATCGTAATGAAAAAGAGAATGGAATTGGCACAAAGCACGCTCAACACGGTCGTTAAAATCAGCAAAAAGATATTGGGGATTTCGCCACCAATACTAAGCAAGTAAACAATCGAAAGCAAAATCCCAGCAAAACTCATCAAGATACCAATCAAGCTAGAGCTTACTGTATAAGACAGCAAAAGTTTCCAACGCGAATAAGGCGAACTTAAAAAGTCGCGGATTTTCCCACTTTCCTTGTCAGTGATGTTGGTGGTCATAGCACCCATACTGGTGGACATGGAAGTCAGTGCAATCATCCCAGCTAGAGCAATCCCAGCAACTGCAGCCCCCAAACCCTCGACATCGCCAACAATAGCACGAAAAGAATCTTCCATTGTATTTCCTAAAAATAAAACAAAAAGCATGATATTAATCAAAACAACTAGCAAGGAAAAGAACACTTGCGCGCGGTCTTTGAAAAAGAGTAAAAGATTTCTTCTAATCAACATGAGCATCCAACCCCCTTGTCAAATTGAGGAAAACATCGTCCAGTGTTCCGCTGATTATTTCGATATGCTCAATGCTTTCCTTGTGTTCTTCAATAATTGCCAGTGCCTCTTTGGTATTTTCTAGTTGCTGCTCTAGCCTGCTACCGTCAGAAAATTCTAGTTTCAGTAGGTCGTGGCAATAATTTTTCTTGAGTTCTTCAGGTGTGCCGTGAGCTTTTATTTCCCCTTGATGAATAATGAGAATATCATCACTTTCGGCTGCTTCTTCCATATAGTGCGTGGTTAATAACACAGTCATCCCATGTTTTTCTTGCAGTGAGCGGATGAGTTGCCAAATATCCTTCCTAGTTTTAGGGTCAAGTCCCGTCGTTGGTTCATCTAGGAAAAGGATTTTCGGTCGATGTACTAAAGCACGAGCGATATCTGCCCGTCTTTTTTGTCCGCCCGATAAAGTCTTGTAGGCTCGTTTGGCAAGTTCGGTCAAATCCGTCATTGCAACTACTTCATCAACCTTAGCTTTGAGCTGGGCTCCTTGATAACCATACAGGGAACCTCGGGTCATCAGGTTGTCATACACGCTCAATTCTGCATCAAGCACACTATCCTGAAAAACAATTCCGATTAATTCCCTTACCTTTTGCGCCTCTTTTATCACATCAAATCCACCAACTTTTGCCTCCCCGCTGGTCTGCTCAAAGACAGTGGTCAACACGCTAATCGTCGTCGATTTCCCAGCACCATTTGTACCTAGTAAGGAAAAAAGCATCCCCTCTTCCACGCTAAAAGAAATCCCCTTAACCGCTTGAATATCACCATAAGATTTATGTAAATCTTTTACTTCAATAATCATAAAAAATCCTCCTGCTTACGATTATCTCATAAGTAAGAGGATTTTGTCTGTTCAATTATTATCTATGGCAAAATGTTGCCTGCAGACATGTATAGGTCGTACCAGTCCTCACGGCTTAGCACAATATCACTTGCTGCTGCGATTTCTTTGATACGGCTTGGCGTCATCGTACCGATAATTGTCTGCATTTTCGCTGGATGACGGTTAATCCATGCAGTCGCAATACCTGTTGGCGTTGAACCGTATTTATCCGCCATAAGCTCTAGTTTCTTATTTAATTCAGGGAATTTCTTGTTTCCAATAAATACACCCTCAAAGAAACCAAATTGATAAGGAGACCATGCTTGAATGGTCATATCATTCACACGAGAATACTCAAGGATAGAGCCATCATGGTCAAAACTACCCTCATCTTTCATATTCACATGGATACCTGAATCAATCATGCCTGTGTGCATAATGCCAAATTGCAACTGATTGGCAATTAAGGGCTGCTTGACATATTTTTTCAACAACTCAATCTGCATAGGTTTTTGGTTAGACACACCAAAGTGACGAACTTTACCTGATTTTTCCAACTCATCAAATGCAGCTGCAACTTCCTCTGGCTCCATCAAAGTATCTGGTCTATGCAAAAGCAAGGCATCCACATAGTCCATATCCAAACGTTTCAAAGACTGTTCAACCGACCAAATGATATGCTCCTTTGAAAAATCAAAAGAAAGTCCCGGACGAATGCCGCATTTTGTCTGAACAATGATATCCTCACGCTTAATATTCGTTTGCGCCAAAGCCTTAGCAAAGATTTCCTCGCACTCTCCAGCACCATAAATATCCGCATGGTCATAAAAGTTAATACCCGCCTCATTTGCCGTTTCCAACACTTCCACCGGGTCAACCTTGTCGCCCTTGATGCGCATCATACCCATAACAACTTGTGAACCTAAAAGACCTGAGTTACCAATATTGATTTTTTTCACTCGTTTTTCCTCCAACGTTGGATAATTTGTACTTCTATATTCTAACATAGGAAGCGGAAATTATTCAGCTATCTTCTAATTTTCTTTTTTATGAGTCTAAACAAAAGAGGTTGAGCCTATCTATCTAGGAAAGCCCCAAACATCCTTCCTAATAATCATTCCAGTATCTTCTATGTATGTTATGCTGACCGAAATCGAATAATCCTTTTGCCAGTCTGTTCTCCATGTTGCTGTCACTTCCCTGACACCCTCAAATTCCCATGAACTTGTCGATTCAGGACGACCAACAATATATTCAATATCTTCTATGAGTGAACCACCCTCATAAGTTACAATAGTCTGCCCATCTGTCCACTCCGTATGCCTTGTTGCAATAATAATACTTTCATACAGCTGCGTGGACCAATTCTCTATTGCATCTATATTCTCCAGCCCAAAACTACCCATCTCATCTGCTGAAATCTGCGTGTTGTCATCCATGAGGTATCCAATAACACCAGCAGCAAAAGGAACCGCAATAGCCACAGATAACAAAGCAACAACCATCGCTACTCTATTCTTGCCAGTTTTTTGCACATACTCTGTCTTTTCCTTGTTCAAAAGCAGAACTGACTTACAATATTTACAAGTCATCTTCTTTGGCGTTTTGTAAAACTCCTTACTACCACAGCTATTACAAATCAATTCTTTCATACTACTCCACCTGTTTTTCATCAATTTACTATACTTTAATTATAACTTTTAAAAAGAGAAAAGTAACTATAATTTTTGATTTTTATTAAAAAAAGCCCGAGTTTTCACTCAGACATTTAATCTATTTTTCTTTATAATCTATTGCCTCTTCTATAGCATTCCACGCCTCTTGCTTGCCTTTTTTCGTAACGGATGAGAAAGGAATAAATACATCTTCCTTATCAAAATCAAGGGCTTTTTTAATCATGGACTCGTGCTTATTCCACTTAGCACTAGGAATTTTGTCAGCTTTGGTCGCAACAACAATTACCGGAATATCGTAATACTTGAGAAACTCATACATCTGTTTATCTTCTGTCGAAGGCTCATGGCGCATATCAACCAAAGACACAACAGCCCGCAAATTTTCCCGACTAGTCAAATAAGTCTCAATCATCTTGCCCCATTTAGCCCGCTCAACTTTCGATACTTTGGCATAACCATAACCGGGAACGTCAACAAAATGCAACACATCTTCAATATTATAAAAATTCAAAGTCTGCGTTTTCCCCGGCTTACTAGAAGTCCGCGCCAAATTCTTCCTATCCAACAAAGTATTGATAAAAGAAGACTTCCCAACATTCGACCGCCCAGCAAGCGCAATCTCAGGCATATCCGTCTCAGGATACTGCTCAGGCTTAACCGCAGAAATGACAATATCAGCATTGTGAACTTTCATATTCTTTTCCTCTCTTTTTTCAAAAATACACGCAAGGGCTGGAGGAAAACGAAAAGTTGTAGCTCCTAGCCGTTCAATAGCAGTACCTATTAGACAATCAAACAGCTTCTCCGCTCTTTTCGCTTTAGCGAAATTAGAGCGGGTGCTGGTGCGGGCTTTGCGAAGTCGCTTGCGTGTCAGGTACAGCTATTGAACGGATAGGAGCGGAAACTTTTCGTTTTCCTCCAGCCCGTTTCCGAAGACTATTTAACTAGCCTTATCCACCGCATAAACAATCTCAGGCTGCTTGCCCTCCGTAATTGATTCCTTAGTGATAATAACTTTTTCAATCTCAGACTTACTCGGCACATCAAACATGACATCCAACATAACATCCTCAATAATCGAACGCAAACCACGCGCCCCAGTATTACGCTCAATCGCCTTCTCAGCAATCGCCTCAAGCGCCTCCTGCGTAAACTCAAGCTCCGTATCATCAAAACTCAAAAGCTTTTGATACTGCTTAACCAAAGCATTCTTAGGCTCACTCAAAATACGCACCAAATCAGGCACAGTCAATTTCTCCAAAGCAGCCATAACCGGCAAACGACCGATAAACTCCGGAATCAAACCGAATTTTAGCAAATCCTCTGGAATAATATGCTGCATCGGACTTTCATCATCAGCCAATTTATTAGCAGCAGCACCAAAACCAATGACTTTTTCACCCATACGGTTACGAACCATTTGCTCAATACCATCAAAAGCACCACCAACGATAAACAAGATATTCTTGGTATCAATGGAAATAAGCTCTTGCTGTGGATGCTTGCGTCCACCTTGAGGCGGAACATTAGCAACAGTTCCCTCTAAAATCTTCAACAGAGCCTGCTGAACACCCTCACCAGAAACATCACGCGTAATCGAAACATTCTCGCTCTTCTTAGCAATCTTGTCAATTTCATCAATATAAATAATGCCACGCTCAGCGCGCTCAATATTAAAATCAGCAGCCGTAATCAGCTTAAGCAAGATATTTTCCACATCTTCGCCGACATAACCAGCCTCTGTCAAACTTGTCGCATCCGCAATAGCAAAAGGTACATTAAGTGAACGCGCCAAAGTTTGCGCAAGGAAAGTCTTCCCTGAACCAGTCGAGCCAATCAAGCAGATATTTGATTTTTGCAACTCAACATCATCAGTTTCATTCATTTGATTCACACGTTTGTAGTGGTTATAAACAGCAACAGACAAAGCTTTTTTGGCACGGTCTTGACCGATAACATATTCATTTAAAATCTTTAATAATTCCTGAGGTTTTGGTACATCTGATAATTCGCGTAGAATTTCGTCTGTATATTCCTCGTCCATAATTTCTTTACATAAATCAACACATTCATTACAAATATAAACACCGGGACCTGCGATAATCTTGCGCACTTCTGCTTGTGACTTGCCGCAGAATGAGCACAAAACATCCATTTGCCCACCAGATAAATCTTCGTACATGGTTCTTCCTCTTTTCATAAATAATTCCTTATTCTATTCTACCACATATACAGCCTTTGCGTGAATATATGATTATTAATATAAAAGAAAAAGAGCAAAAATGTAGTTTCCTCTACATTTTTGCTACTTTTATTTTTTTAATTAAGCATCTTTAACAGTTGTAGTTACAATATCCAATGCTTTTTTCATTGTGATATCGTGTTTGAGCATATCAGGAGTAAGCATACGTTTTACTTGATCTACTTCCATGTTGTAAGTATCTGCCAAGTCTTTTACTTCTGCTTCTACATCTTCTTCAGTTGCTTCAAAGTTTTCAGCTTTTGCGATTGCTTCAATTACAAGGTTTGTACGAACGCGATCTTGAGCTGTTTCTTCGTATTGTTTGTGCAAGTCATCTTTTGTAGTTCCAGTTAATTGGTAGTAAAGCTCAGGCGAGATACCTTGTTGTTGCATTTGAGCGAGGAATTGGTTCATTTGGTTGTGAACTTCATCGTGTACCATTGTGTGTGGAATTTCTTCGATTGTTGCATTTTCTACTGCCAAGCGGATTGCCGCTTCATCGCGAGCATCAGTTGCTGCAGTTTCTTTTTGCTCTTCTAATTCCTTGCGGAATTTTGCTTTCAATTCATCTAAAGTTTCGATTTCTTCATCAACATCTTTAGCAAATTCATCGTCTAATTCAGGAAGTTCTTTTGCTTTTACTTCGTGAACAGTAGTTTTGAATACTGCATCTTTACCAGCCAAGTCTTCTGCTTGGTATTCTTCTGGGAAAGTAACGTTTACTTCTACTTCTTCGCCAGCTTTTTTGCCAACTAATTGGTCTTCAAAGCCTGGGATGAATGAGTTAGATCCTAATTCTAGTGAATGGTTTGACCCTTTGCCACCTTCAAAAGCAACGCCGTCAACAAATCCTTCAAAGTCGATAACAACAGTGTCACCTAAAACTGAAGCTTCGTCTTCTTTAACAACCAAGTCAGCCAAACGTGCACGTTCTGCTTCTACACGCATTTCAACGTCTTCGTCAGTAACAGTTGTGTCTTGTTTTTCAACAACTAAGTCCTTGTATTGACCTAATTTTACTTCTGGTTTCACTTCTTGCTCAACAGTGATTTCCCAGTCAGAGCCTTTTTCAGTTTTTAGTGAAGTAATGTTTGGTTGACCGATAACATCGTTCAAAGCACCTGCTTGTGATAAAGCTTTTTCGTAAGCTACTGGAAAAGCAACTTGCAATGCTTCTTCGTATAAAGCTTCTTCGCCGAACATTTTGTTGAACATTTGACGATTGATTTTCCCCTTACGGAAACCTGGTACTGATACGTTTTTCTTCACTTTGTTAAAAGCTTTATCCAAAGCTGGTTTGATTTCTTCTTGAGAAATTGTAAAGCTAACAGTTGCTTTTGAACCGTTCTTCTCGAAGTTTGACATGATTGGATTCTCTCCTTAAATTTAAATTTTGCATACTTACATATTTTAACGAAGTTTTGTGCTTGTGTCTAGTATCTGGGGTTGTTTTATTTTTAGCTTTTGATATTTTCCAACACTTCTACTAGCTCGCTCATTTTCAAATAATCTATAGACGCCGCACTTCCGTTGAAAAGAGCCTGAATGGGCTGACTAATCCAAAAGCCACGTCCGCCAAGTGAAATCCATGTCGAAACTTCTGTAAGATTGTCCTCTTGAAGAACTTCTATATTGATTTTGGTTTGTTTTTGCACTTGTTCAATGATTTTTTCATCATACTCTTGTGTGCTTAGGCTGATATTTTGAATTTTTAGCTGGCTAAATAAATCAATCATACGCTGCGTTGCTTCGGTGCTTGCCTTCTTGCTGAAAATATTTTTATCAACAATTATCAGATTGCGATTGTGGCTGACGATTGAAGACAGCCAAGTCAAAAGGGTTGTTTCCACCTCTTGAGCGGTTGCATATTGGTTTATCTCTTTCATGTATTTCTTCCTCTAATTTTTTCTGTGATATCTAGAATGGTCAGCTCAAAAAGCAGTTTGTTTTCCATTTGAGAAGTTTTCATTTTGTAGTCCATTTCGACTAATTGGTCGAAAATGTAACTTAGTAACTGCATATCAAACTTCCTCGCCTGCTGCATAGCAAGCTTGACTGGATAAGGATTGACCCCCAAACTCTGAGCAATTTGCCCTTGCTGGAAACTTTCTTTCATTAACAACTGTGTTTGTAAAATCAAACGGATTTTTGATAAAAGAATGCCGTTTAGTGCGATAATATTTTCGCCCTGCAAAAGCAAATCATCCAAAAGAGAAATTGCCTTTCCAGCATTTCCAGCCAAAACGTACTCGGATAAGTCAAAAATGTTCTGCTCTAAAGATTTGGCGACTAGATTTCGGACATCTTGTGCTGTGAATTTTTTGTCTTTTGATGATAGCAAAATCAGCTTTTGTGCCTCATTCATGGAAGGACTTAGTGCGTAATTTGTCCGTTCCATGAGGGCTTCTAAAGACTCTGGGCTAAATGTTATTCCTTCGTTTTTCAGATATTGACTGACATAAACCTTCGTTTCATTTGCTGCTAAAGGTGTGGCTTCAATAATTTCAGCAGATTTTTTCAGCGCCTTAACCGCCTTGGAGCGACCATCAACAGCACCTTGTACCAAAAAGAGTAGAATCGTATCTTCGGATGGCGCTTTTAAGTATTCCAGTAATTCATCAATATTATGCACGGAAGAATTAGTGGCTTTTTTGGTAGTCAAAAAACTTGGATTTTCCGCAATAATCAAGCGTTTCTCAGAAAAAAATGGGATTTCTTGTGCCTCCATTAGCACCTGAGAAAGACTATTATTGTTCAAATCATAGACAGTTTTGCTCATCTCATCCGTTCCCTGCGGAAAAGCAACTGTTTCAATCTCAGCTTTCACTTGATTTATCAGATACTCTTCCTCGCCAAACAATAGATAAACTGGAGCGATTTGACCATTTCGTATTTCTTGCAACTCTTTTTGAACTGACATTTTTCCCCTCACACATGATTAGTCTTCCTCTATCCTATCATACTTTAGGCTTTTCGGTGAGGAAATCTGCCTGCTAAATGGCGAAATTGTAAAGTAAACCATCTTATCCTCAGCACTTAAGTAGTAGGGGATGTTTCTTTGAGCAAGTTTTTCTAAGGTTTCAGAACTTGGATGCTTGAAACGATTGTTCTTCCCAGCACTTATTAGGACTAATTTTGGCTGGATTTGGTCTAAAAATGCTTCGTGGCTGCTGGTTTTGCTGCCGTGATGTCCAGCTTTTAGAATATCTGCTTTTAAATCTGGAAAATCTTTCAAGAGTTGTTCTTCCTGCTCTTTTTCCATATCTCCTGTAAATAGAAAGGAAAGATTGTCGAACTTGCGGTAGATAACTAGGGAATGATTGTTTTCATTCTCGTCATTTGCTTTCGTGGGTGCTAATAAATAGCCTTGCTCCAACTTTTTGGGTGCTGATAAAGGAATAAGTTTGACCTTATTTGCCTGTAATTCTTTCAAAGTTTCTTTAAATTTCGGCTGATTTATTGAATATTTCGGAAAATAAAGGCGCTCAATTTTGATATTTTGGGCTAACTCTAAAATATCGCCGTAATGATCCAAATGTCCATGTGAAATGTATAAATGGTCAATTTTTCTCACACCTCGTGCCTTTAGGAAAGGGATTAAGGTTCTTGAGGCAGTAGAGGAAACTTCTCTTTCTCGCCAATCTTCGCTTGCTGGAAAATCCATTCGTCCGCCGACATCAATCAAAGTCGTTTCCTTGCCAAATGGGGTTTGAATGAAAAAACTATCTGCTTGACCAACATCAAGCATGGCTAAAATACCAGTTGGTCGATTGCTCGTAAATCCCGCAACAGCAAGAAAAATCAAAACTGACAGGAAGCTATAAATCAGTTTTTTCTGCTCCATTGCAACAAGCCCAAAAACCACCGCACAAAATAGGAAAATCATACCCCAAAAAGTCGGCTGTCCCACAATCCAACTACCACCCAAAATCTGCTCAATGAAAGCTGTAATGCTCTCAAACAGCTCAAAAATATGATTGAGCCAAACAAGTGGAAAAAGAAAACTCAACAAAAAAGCAGACACCAAAATTGGCAACAAAAACCGCTGAAAAACAAAGACAAACAGCATACTCAAAAGAATGGAAAATGGGTTCCATTCATAAAAATGACACCAAATCAGCGGTAAAATTCCAATCGAAATCCCTAAAGAAAAGAGAAAGTTCTGCTGCCAAATCTTTGAAAATCGACTTGTCGCTGGCTTTAAAAAGACCAACAAAAATCCTATTCCAAAGCTTAATTGTCCTGAAACACTCAAGAATAAGTAGGGTCGAAACAAAACAGAAAGAAAAACAACCAATCCAAAAATCGACTGCTCCGACATCCTCAATGAAAATCTGCGACTAGTTAAAGTCAACACCTTCTGCAATATTGCCCTTAAAACACTAACCGTAAACCCAGCCAAAGCAAAATAAACCGCACTAAAGACAAGCAAAAGCCAAAAACTGCGTTCCACACTTAGCCCAATTCGCAAAAGAAATTTGCGAAAAAGCTCAATAAAAAATCCCACCTGCATACCCGAAAGCGTAAATAAATGCACTATTCCCAAAGATTGAAAAAGTTTTCTCGTATCCTCAAAATCACGCGATTGAAAACCCAAAATCAGTCCAGTCATATAATCACGCAGAGGATTTGGAAAACTTTTTTGAATATGCACAATCAACTTTCGCCTTAAAACACGCAAATTGAAACCTGAAGTTTCAGCAATTTGACTGATTGTATCAATCTTCAAACTGCCTAAAAATTGATTGGTCCTCAAATAATCCCTATAATCAAAATTCCCAAAATTTCTAGGCGTCTCACCTAAGGACAATTCCCCATTTGCCCTAATATTTATAGCATTCGTCTGATTTTTGAACAATTCCTGTTCTTCTTGACTTTGCAAAATATAGCTTGCCTGTACCCGCCCGTTTTTTGTTCTTGCATTGAAGGTCAGCAAATCTCCTGAAACCTTGATTGTATCCATATCAAGTGTCAAATTGACTTGCTGTAAATTCTCGTTTTGTGCAACAAACTCAATGTTTCGCTCTCGAATTTTCACTTGCCTAAAAGAAACCAGCGAAACGAGTGCAAGACAAATAAACCCAAGTAGGATGATTTTTTTCTCACTTGTCCGAAAAAGTCTAAACAAGGCAAATCCAAACAAAATCAATGTGAACGCCGAAAAATCAAGCACCAGTAAGCTAGTCGCAAATGCTAAAAATCCAACAAGAATAAGGGGAAGTTTCAAAACTTCTCGCACTTAACTCCTCCTTAATCTAAAAACAGATTGGTAAAATACTTCTTATCCAATTCCACTTTCTCCACACTAGCACCGGCAACTTGGACTAAATGTAGCGCGTATTCATCGTTTTTATAATCTTTCATATAGTAAATCTTCTTAATCCCAGCCTGTAAAATCTGTTTCATACAGGATAGACATGGAAAATGGGTCACATAAATCTCCGCATTGTCTGTTGGCACACCAAATTTTGCGCACTGCAAAATAGCGTTCATTTCCGCATGAATGGTACGAAGGCAATGACCGTTGACCACCAAACAATCCTCATCAATACAATGCGTTTCGCCCTGAACAGAGCCGTTATATCCACCTGCAATCACGCGTCTGTCACGTACAATCAAGGCACCAACCGCCAGTCGTTTGCAAGTGCTGCGCAGAGCCAGCAAATTTGCCTGACCCATAAAATATTGGTTCCATGGTATTCTTTCGTCCATTTTTTCTTCCTCCGATTTGGTCTCTTTTATTTATCATATAGCTTTCAAACTGGATAGGCAAGAGCTATTTTACTGTGATAAAATCTCGTAATTTCTCCAGTGTTTTTTCGCCAAATCCTGATACATTTTTCAGCTCGTCAACGCTTTTAAAACTGCCGTTTTGCTCTCTGTATTGGATGATATCTTCTGCTCTTTTTTGCCCAACACCACTTAGAGTTTGTAGTTGGCTGGCATCAGCTGTGTTGATATTTACCTTAGCATTGTCGCTAGTTGCAACTTCTGGCATGGTGCTTTCAAGCACTTCTTCGCCGATTTTTGCTACATAAATAACCATTTCATCGCTTAGTCTTTGCGATAAATTAACAGTTTTTGTTTCCGCATTTTCGGTAAATCCGCCAGCCATTTGGATGAGGTCGTTTACTCGCATGGTTTGGTCTGCCTCATAAATACCGGGTTTGACCACTTCGCCTTTTACATCAACAAACATCCGCTCGTCTTCAATTACTTCCGAGATTTCTTGTGTGGAAGATTGGGTAGTCAAAAAAATATCTCCCATGTCTTCATCTGTACTTTCTGGGCTTTTACTGACCAACCAAAAACCTGTTAGAACCAACAGGAACAAGACAACATTTCCTATCAGTAAAAATTTATTCTTCTTCATGTATTCGATAATTTTCTCCATTTTTACCCCCTTACTAATAGATACGCAAAAAAAATAAAAAACCGAGAAAAAATTCTCAGTTTTTTTGACAAGTTTGACAATAATAGATAGCTCCGCCTAAATAAGTCTCCTTACTTATAGCTCCAGAACAAATCGGACAGGGATTTTTATAAGTATTTTTACTTAATATCGTCTTATAACCGCCAATCTTCCCATAAATATCCTTTTCGGTATCTCTACCGCCTTCATTTATCATCTTTTGGATAGTATTAATAATGCTTTTATATAATTTTTCTATCTCAGCTGTGTTTAAACTGTTCACTTTCCTCTTAGGATGCAAACCAGCATTGAAGCAAATATCTTGCAAAACACCATTGCCCAAACCTAAAATTCTTTGTTTGGTTGCCAAGAGTGCTTTCAGGCTCTATTTGAGATTGTTTTGACAAAGAATGCTGAAATAATCCAGAGTAAAACCGTCATCTAATGCACCAATTCCCTGTAATTCTGTCAAATAATATTCATTAGTAACCTCGTCTGACCTTTCCAAAACGCCAATAAATCCGTACATAGATACTGTCATATTGAGAACACTTTCGTCAGAAAACTGGATAAAGAGCTGGCTTTTGGCAGGTATTTCTTGATTTGGCTCAAAATACCGAATATTCACTCCATTACGAAAGAGAATTATCTTATGCTCCGCATGAATTTCTATATAAAAATTGCGTTTGACAAAGCCAGTAATTTCCTTGCCAAGTAGCATTTGGGAAAAGTTTTCAGGGTTTGGCTCGTAAAATGTGAACTTATTACTTGTAAAATTCCCAGCAATTTTACTGATTTTCTTACCTAAAATCACACTTTCCAGTTGCTTCGTAATCACTCTATTTTCGGGTAATTCGTTCATACTTTTCCTCATTTTTCTTTTTATTTAAGCTGACAGCTATTGTTATGAATAATATTATCTAGTAGGATTTTTTCTTATAATTTTATAAAAACAACAGTAAAATCTTGAACCAAATTGTTACAAAGAGTATGATTAAGCAGATAATTAAATGAATGGTGAGGAATGTATGTACACATTTAAAAGAAATATTCCAGCGGCTGAGCATGATGAGTTTGTTCGCAATCACGAATTGAGCAATCTATTGCAGTCGTCTTCTTGGGCGAAAATCAAGTCCAACTGGGGAAGTGAGCTAGTTGGTGTTTATGATGAAGAAAAACTAGTCGCATCAGCCCTTATTTTAATCAAATCTTTGCCTTTGGGCATGACTATGCTTTATACTCCGCGTGGTCCTGTCATGGATTACAGCAACAAGACTTTGGTCCAATTTTTCATGCGTGAATTGAAAAAATTAGGACGCAAACATCACGCCGTTTTTGTCAAAATGGACCCAACCATTCATTATAGAGATTTCCATCTGCACGAAGAGCAGAAAATCAACTGTGATGCAGCATTGAATATTGCCCAAATCGAAGACGCTGGTGCCATTTGGCAGGGCCTATCTACCGATATGCACGAAACGGTTCAGCCACGTTTTCAAGCAAATGTCTATGAGGAAGAATTTTCCGAAGAAATCCTCAGCAAGAAAACCCGTCAAATGCTGCGAACTGCTCGCAACAAAGGAGTTCAAACTATCATCGGCGGAGCAGAATTTATCCCTGAATTTGTCCGCTTAATGCAACTAACCGAAAGCAGAAAAGAAGTCAAACTGCGCTCAGGTGAGGCAGGCGATTACTACAAAAAACTACTAGAAACCTATCCAGACAATGCCTTTATCATGCTAGCACAACTAAATTTAAAGGAATTATTTGAAAGCACGAAAAAACGCTTTGACGAAAACGAAGCCCAAATCAACAATCTCAAGGATAATCAAGTCAAAAAACGCCACAATCTCGAAGAATTACGTGCCTCTTTAACGAGAGAAGTCGAAGAACTTGAGGAAAAGCTCGATAAATTTGGCGACAAGGTTGTCATCGCTGGCACTTTATCTGTTGTTTTCGGAAAAACAAGCGAGATTTTGTACGCAGGGCTTGACGAAAACTACAAACGCTATATGCCAGCTTACCTGACATGGTTTGAAACCATTGCCGAATGTTTCAAACGAGGCGCTCTTTCTAGTAATATGGGCGGTTTAGAAAACTCGCTCAATGACGGACTATTGCAGTTTAAAAACAACTTTAATCCACGCATTGAAGAATTTGTCGGCGAGTTTGATTTACCAGTTAATCCGATTTTGTTTAAAGCTACTCAGGCAGCTTACAAGATTAGAAAAAGGAGTTAGGCACATTTGCCTACTCCTTTTACATTTACTCAAAGCATATTCTTCTTCCGCAAAAGATAAACCACAAATCCACAAAACACTGCTGTCCCGCCCAATATGGCAAAGAATGCCCAATTTTGTGTCTGCTCAGGTATCGGCACATTCATCCCATAAATGCCTGCAATCGCTGCAGGAATACCCAGTACAAAAGTGGCACTTGTCATAATTTTCATAATGGTATTGAGGTTATTTCCGACAATATTCGAAAATAAATCCCTCATATTCTCCAAAAGTTTCAGCTGAATTTTGGTTTCCGAAAATGCCTGATCGGTTTCGACAAAAATGTCGTAAATCTTATCCGAAAAGCTGTCCTGACCTTTTACCTTGAGAAAATCAATGACCTGCTCTAGCACTTCACGATTATTTTGCAAAGCATCTTCAAAGTAAATGAGACTGGTATTCATACCTATCATGGAAATAATCAGCTCATTATCAACTGATTTGCGTAATTCCCGCTCAAGCTCTCGCTTTTGAAAACGAAAACGGCGCAGATAAGAGTGAAAAGCATGGGTCAAATCCGATAATATCTGATTGATCACTTCATGAGCCAAATGCTCCTTGTGATAACTGCGATTGAGAATGTTGAGCGAGTCGTATTCATGATTAAGTGAGAAAATAACCGTCTGATTTTTGGTCAAAACCAACGAATAGGGATACGTTTCGATGGTTCCATTATCTGAAAGTGAAGGAAACTGCATCAAAATTAGCAAATTCCCTTCATCATCTACTTCAAAACGGGCGTTTTCGTGGTCATCCAAAATACCACCTAGATAGTCAAAAGGAAAATCAAAATGCTCGGACAAATGCCCAATTTCCTCGCGAGTAGGCCGGAAAACATGCAGAAACTCCCCAATGCGAAAGTCGTCTGTTTTGGATAAGGATTTTTTATTTAGTCTATAACTTGAAATCATACAAAACCCTCCTAGTCCTCAGTTACTTTTTTCGCCTCTTTCATCAAGCGTTTCTTCTCCTGCCCTTTGAAAAATGCCTTGATGAAGTCCATCATCCCCTGCTTGTTGTTGATACACACTGCGGCATAGAGCATTTGCGGGGTCGGCACTTTTGGTAGATAAGCGAAATACTGCGGATTCCACTGGCTTGGATTGTATTTTACTTTGGCTTGGTAGAGGCTCTTGAAACCATAAATACTGTTCATATTTTTGTAGATAAATTCCATCATTTGCGTGATAATACCCGGTTGTTCGCCTTCTTCGACCAATCCCGCAAGTGGAGCCAAGCCCATCGAGCCCCATTTGACACCCTCTTCTTTGAAGACCTGAAATGCCTCGTACACAATGGTTTCGGTAATTCCCCATGGCGCATCGTTTGCTCGACGAGTGACATCTGCCATATAGCCCTGAGCGTTATCAAATGGCACGAAAACAACAAAGCCCTGCATCGTTCCTGCCTCGTCAACTGCATAGAAATAGCGTTTATCCATTGGATTGTCCAGCCCAACTGTACCAACCGAAAATCCTAATTCGCCACTATTTTTCCCTTGTAGCCACTCTTTTGTGATACGGTCAAACTCATCATCTAGCTTACTATCGCGTTTTTCCAGAACCTTGTATTCCAGAATGGTCAAACCCGCCTTGGTCGCATGATTGACATTCATACGCATTTTGGCCGCTTTTTTTCCTTTAAGATTGTATTCTTCAAGGTCAAATCGTGCCTCAACTCCGCATTTGACAAAGCCGTAGCCGAGTTTCTTGTATTCTTCGATAAAAGGTTCAGAAGCACACATGAAAAAGAGATTGTAAGCACTTTTTATCGCAAATTCGGTAAATTCATCCAGCAAAATAGGAAAATCTTCTGGCGCACAAATCGGGTCCCCTTGAACGATAATAGTTTCCGCATAAGTCCCGTAAGCTACCACACCCTCGACTTTTTTTCCGAAATAAAGGGTTTTATCGTCTTCCAATGCTAGATAAGAGGCGATATTTTGCCCATAAAGATTGACTAGCTTGCGTGCCTTTCGGTGCAGACTATCCGTTATTTCCAGCTCCATCAAAAAAGGACGTAGAATGAAAAATACAGCCAGAATAATACCAAGCCATGTCACCCAAAAGGCAAAGCGTTCAAAATGAATGCCGTGAAAAGAAACGCCTGAATAAGTCGGCCCTACCTGAAACATCTGCGCCCACGCAAAAGTCAAACTGCTCACAATCGAATTGCCACGAGGCAGCCCTTGCTGATAATGGAACATATAAAAACCCGCACCTACATTAATAAACAAACCAAAAATTGCTAAAATACCAAAAAGCGCCCCAATGCGAGCTGAATGCTTATCCATAGGCGAGCAAAAGTCCTCTCTGGTCGAAAGAAAAATCGTCAAAAGTACCAGCTTACAAATCAACAAGGCTACTATTTCTGCATGCATGAAGAAAAAAGTGTGTGCCAGCTGAAGAACGACCGACAAGCCTAGAACACTGATAGTTACCACCCATGCCGAACGCTTACGTTTCCTTAAATTTACAGCGGTTATCAAAATGGCAATGGCAAAAACTCTCTGCACAATTCGGCTCATCTCCAAAACGCTAACCATCGCACGCTCAAGTCCAGCACGCGGGATAAAACTAAAGACCAACATGAAAACCGCCACCAAAACGGTTGCATAAATCGCATAGTTTTCTATTTTTATTCGTCTATCTTTCATCAAGTTTCCCCTTTGTATTTAAAAATTTTTCCACTTCTTCCATGTATTTCCCACTATCCTTGAACAAGGTCAAATGCCCTGCATTTTCATAATTCATAACCATCGCATTCGGGACTTTTCTGCTCATTTCAAGGATATGTTCGAGCTTGATAATGTCCTGTTTGCCAGTAAATATCAAAACTGGTGCTTGAATTTTGGCTAGTTCTTCTCCTGTCAACTGGTCTGATACAAGCATGAGCTGAGTGATTTGATGGAGTTTTCTGACTGGCAGCTTGATGGTTTCTAGCAAGCTATACATCATTCCCATACCCAAAATCGACCAGTGAAACCACTTTTTCAGCCCTGATGGATGCGCATTGGGGCTTACCGCAACCACACTTTCCACTTGCTCAGGATAAGAACTAGCGTATTTGAGTGCAATATTTGCCCCATCACTAAAACCAAAAAGGATGACCTTTCCTAAATGCAAATGCTTAACCAGCGCATGAACATCCTGTGCCATCAGACTAAGGTTCAAATCCTCATCGCCCATCTGCGAGTGCCCATGCCCGCGACTATCTGGCAAAATCACTTGATAGGATTGCGACAAAAAAGCCACCTGTTCTTTAAAAACACGATGTGTCTGCCGATTGCCATGCAAAAGAATAATTGCCTGCCCACAACCGACCTGCTCGAAGTAAATCTGTGCACCCAAATTACTAACAAACCCTGTTTTTTTCATGGAAAACACCTCTTACTTAAAGGTTACTATTTCTTGAATTACTTGTCTAACCTAAGCTATTGAAAGTTTGAAAGAGGCGACAGAATTTCTTCACTCCATACAAAAAACAGGCTGATTTCAAATCAACCTGTTTCAACCATTTTTACTTCTTCAATTCCTTCAAAGCCAAAGCAAAGTTGCCAAGTGTTGCTGAACCATTGTCCGCAATACCCGGTCTTTGAATAAGCTCTTCCAAATCAGGTGTCGCTACATAACCCTTGTTAAATTCCGTGAAATACTGACGAACCTTAGGCATATCCGCTTCCTGCAAGACAGAACCACCAAAGATAATTCGTTCTGGAGCCATATTGACGAAAGTATTGTAAGCCACTTGAGCCGCATAATAAGCCACCAAATCAAAAACCTTGTGGTCACGAGGTAAATCCTCGCCCTTAATTCCGGTACGCAATTCCAAAGACGGGCCAGCTGCCAAACCTTCTAAACACTGCCCACCATGAAACGGGCAGCCACCAGCAAAACCAACATCATCAGGATGTGGCATCATGTAGGCATGCCCCATTTCCGCATGGCTTATCCCGCCAATAAACTCACCATTTTGTAAAGCGCCACCGCCAATACCAGTGCCAATCGTGAAATACACAACAGAATTTGCGTCTTCCGCATTGCCCTTGATGTACTCGCCATAAGCCGAACTATTAACATCTGTCGTCCAAGCCATAGGAATATCCAAAGCAGCTTTCAAAGTACCGAGAAAATCAAAATTCGCCCAGCCAGCTTTTGGAGTTGTCGTCACATAGCCATAAGTCTTAGATTCTGGGTTGATGTCAATCGGTCCAAATGAGCCAACCGCAAGAGCTGCTACTTCATGTTTCTTAAAGAAAGCAATCGTATCAGCTAAGGTTTCTTCTGGTGTTCGAGTTGAAAACTGCACCTTTTCAATCATGTTGAAGTCCGTATCTGCCACTGCACAGACAAATTTCGTACCGCCTGCCTCGATACTGCCTAAAAGTTTTGTCATTGTAATACTCCTTTGTTTAGGTGGTGAAACGAGCGCTTAGCAATGAGTGAATTTCTCAAAGGTGACGGTTCTGCGGTGGTTTGTACCGCAGGTTCTCAGCTTTGAAAATCCAGCTCATTGTTGCTCGTTGACCCCGATTTTATTTTAATTATTCTTTTCTTCTATATTAACATTATTCGCTTCATCTTCGCCATTCAACCAACCAATTTGTTTGTTAATGACAAAATATTCAACCATCCAAGTCGCTCCAATCACCACAAACAAGATACGATAGGCATCAATTTCATAGTTCATAACCTGTGTCACACCAAGAGCTACTAACAAGCCAACCAAGCGACCTAGAGCGATAGGAAATTCTGAAGTAACAATATATTCATTTTGATGGAAACCATCTCCAGCCTTTTGAGAAAGCTGAAAACGAACAGTTGAGGCAATGGATTGTCCCCAGTTTTGAGTAATTCCAATCATTATCCATGCAAAAATCATGGTTAGTTGCTGAGGAAAAATTGCCAACAAGACAAAAGTAGCAAAAGACGCAAGTGAAGTCACTAGATAAAACAAACGCTGCTTGCTAGGATGAAACTTCTTAGCAAACCAAAGCGTGCTTACAATCCCAAACATAGCCGAAAGCGAAGTGAAATTTCCTATAACTTCTTCATTTTGGAATAAAATAAAGGCAAAAAGCATCAAAATCATCGCTTGAACTGCATTCTTTAGACCGCCAGCGAAGTTAAGAAACTTGTTCGCCTCCCAATAGGGATTGCCACGAAGTTTGAGCACTTTGAGGATATTGATTTTCTTGTCCGACATAAAGCTAGGCAGATTTTTTATCAAGTAAAGTGCCACAAGTAAAAGGGCAATGGAAATTCCAAAGAGTATATAATAACCAGTCAGCTCAGTAAATTGCACAATGATAAAACCTGAAATGGCAGGAATAACCACACCAAAAATAAAACCAACCGTCTGCTGATAGGAAAAGAACTTGCCCTGCTCCTCAATGCCAACTACGTCTCCTATAAGAATGTTCATGGCAAACCAGAAAAGCCCAATCCCAATACCCGATAAAATCCCCAAAGGAACAATGACGGTAGAAATATGCTCACGCAAAATCAAGATTGACAAATGATAAAAAATAGTCGAACCAAGCCCCAGTCGCATAATCCAAGTTATGCTCATTTTCGACAAAAGACTGGCACCAAGCACAAAGGCAAGGACAGTAACAAGGTGGTTCATCATGTTTTGTACGATGACTAGGGTTAGATTATTCTCGGTTGCCCGCATTAAAAAGACATTGACGAATGTTGCCGCAACGTTCATGCCGGCTAGATTGAGCATGGCTACTAGCAGGAGGAATTTGGCTTTTTTAGATAGTTTATTCATTTTATGTATTGCATTCAATTGCAATGCAATTCCTTTCACTTAAGTAAAGCAAAAAGCACGTAGTCATTTAGCTACGTGCTTTTTGCTGGTGTTATGAAGCCGACGATGAGGCTTGAACTCACGACCCCCACCTTACCATGGTGGTGCTCTACCAACTGAGCTACGACGGCAATCAACATTCATAATTCTACTGAATTGACTGAGTAATGTCAATACGTTTTTATGCAAAAAATGAGGTTGAACAAACAATCTTCCAGCCACTTCAAAACCCGAATGTTAAGACAGCCGGACGCAAGCGACTTCGGCAAAGACCGCCGAAGTCCATACCACAAGGGTACTTCCTTCGGTCGTTGCAACGCGAGCCTCAAACGCTCCGTAAACGGCAAAGCCGTCAACGGAGCGTAATTCTTTCGCGCCTAAGACGCTGTGTCAACGTTCGGGTTTTGGAGTGTCTTCCAGATTATAGGGTCAATCTCAAATTTTATTAATCAAAATCCACTTCTTTTTGCGAGTTGGCTGCTAGTACAAATGGCAACCAGATGAAGATTGTTGCGACAAATGATACCAAAGTCACGATTGGTGCCCGCCAGTCTGCTCCTGTTGCTAAGAAACTCATAAGAAACGGAGGCAATACCCAAGGAACTGCAACTACAACTGGATTTACCAAGCCGAATTGTGTAGCGAAGAAACCGATAGCTGTTGCGACCATTGGTGCGATGAAGAATGGAAGGGCAAAAATTGGGTTCATCACGATTGGCAAGCCAAACATCACTGGTTCGTTGATGTTGAAGATACCCGGTCCTAAGCCAAGCTTGGCAACTGTCTTGTAGTCGGCACGTTTTGAAACCAATAGAATAACAAGGATAAGTGACAAGGTACCACCTGAACCACCAAACCACGCATACGCATCAAATGAACCAGACACCCAGCGGAAACCTTCTTGGTTGCCAGCTGCAATCGCGTCATGAATTGCCTGCATACCGCCTTCTTGGAAGGTATTGACATTGGCCATCTGCGCTTGTCCCCAGATACTTGAAAGAACTGGTCCAAGAACGTTTGGCCCATGCAAACCAAAGAGCCAAAGTAGTGAAATCAAGAAAGAAACCAACATTGTTGCGCCAAAACCTTGGGACAAGCGCAAGAATGGATGAGCAATGGTTTGCTGAACCCAAGTAATCACTTGAATGCCGTCTGCACCGATAGTTCTTGAGAAGATAAAGTAGATAATCGCTGTTGAATAAAGTGCCACTGCTGCTGGAATTATGGCTGTAAAAGCCTTAGCAACTGCTGGTGGAACTGAATCTGGCAGCTTGATTGTGATGTCTTTTAGCATAAGTTTTGCGTAGATAATTGTAGCCAATCCACCCAAAATCATGATAGTGAAATAAGCATTTCCGTCCAAATGTCCTAATCGTAGCCAGCCCCAGCCTGCTGCTGTAAGAGACTCTGTTGTTGCCGAAATTCCTGCTCCTGCTGCTTGTTCGTTGATAAGGTCAACGATATTTTGTGGCAAGCTGATTTCAGCTGTGTTTCTGTAAGAAAAAGCAACCCCTTGAATAAGTGCTGAAAGTGCAACAATTCCTCCGGCAAGTTCGTTTACCTTGTAGGCACGAGCCAAATTGTAGCCCCAGCAAAATGCAAAGATAAGTCCGACAACTGCCAATGTTCCATTCCAAACGAACCCATTGACTCCAATAATTTCCCTAATTACTGGTATTTCGCTGGCTCTATAGTCTGGATTAAAAGCCACAGGCATATCGCGGATAATTGCGTTAATCATAACTGCGATAGAACCTGCCATAGTTGCCGGAAGCGTGGCGATAAATGCATCACGAATAGCTACTAAATGCTTTTGTCCTCCAACTTTTGCCGCAACTGGAACAAAATACTTTTCCATGAATAATGTTACTGCATTCATAAATTTCTCCTTTTTATGATAGTTTTCTTGCAAGTCCTTGATGAATAAAACGCTTTCCTCAACTCTTTGCAATAAATATCATAACATTATTTTATAAAATGTCTATACCAATTTTCTAAATAAATTTGTAATTTCTTGGTTTTTATAATCTTTTTATAAGATAATAGTAAGTGAACTTGAAATTTCCAGCGTTTTCATGTATAGTTTTCAAGTATTATTTTCAAGAACAAGATGAAAGATGAGGAAATTAGAGATGTCAGATAAAACATTTGAGCGGATTATGAAAGAGGCGGATGAGCAGATTAAAGCGTTTTTGACCTCTGATTTATACAATTCTACAAGCAAAATTTCTACTGATGAGAGCAGCTTGGTTATCCGCGACTTTACACAAGCTGTCTATACACAAACTGAGCGCACACCGAAACGTTGGACTGGTGCAGCTACCGAAGAAATTTTAAGCGAATACTTCCCGAAAAACCAAAACTTCTCGCGCAATTTATGGGAAAATGTGGTGCCAGTTTTGACAGGTTATGTAAACTACATAAATGAAAATGGCTACATTAAAAATGGGGCAACTATTGTGAAAGCTATTGAAAAAAGCCAAGATGCCATGTTCAGCAACTTGCCAACGTTTACTGAACCTGCTATTACCTTAGAAAGCGTAGAACCTGCAGGCGCTTTTGCTGACTGGCCTACTGCAACTAAAGCAGTTCCAGCATTTATCGCACAACGTAAGAAGAAAAATAAGATTAACAAGTTTTTGAAAAAGAGAAATAAATAAGCAAACGAGCATGATTTTCAGTCAATCATGCTCTTTTTGCTTGTTAGACTTGTGCTTGTTCTTGTGCTAACTCTTTTTCCAGTTGTTTATTCGCCGTCGCCAACATTAATCTGATACGGTTGAGTTGATTAACGAGAGAAACGCCCGGGTCGTAGTCAATAGCTGCGATATTTGCTTTAGGAAATTGCCTGCGAAGTTCCTTGATAACGCCTTTACCAACCACATGATTTGGCAGACAGCCAAAGGGTTGCATACAGACAATATTATTGGTTCCCTCTTTCAACAGCTCAATCATTTCCCCAGTCAAGAACCATCCTTCGCCAGTGTGATTGCCAATAGAAAGAACTTTTTGTGCTCCCTTTGCAATGTCGTAGATGGACTGAATGCCCTCAAAACGCTTAGAATTCCTCAAGGCTTTATCCATCGGTTTTTCGATTACCTCTATGAGTTTGATAGCAAAACTTGCGATTTGTTGAGCTTTTTTGCTCATACCCAAATGCTCATATTTCCAGATTTGATTGTAGAAAGAATAGTTCATAAAACCAATAATATCAGGCACTACTGCCTCTGCTCCTTCGCTTTCTAGCAGACGGACGATATCATTATTGGCAGTTGGCGAGTATTTTACGAGAATTTCCCCAACCACACCTACTCTTGCCTTACGGACATTAGACAGTGGAACTGTGTCAAAATCGTGGATGATACGTTTCATATTGCGGTTAAACTGGGTAAAGGAGCCATTGCGAACATTTTTTGCTGCAATTTTCAGCCAGCGCGTGTGCATGGCATCAATTACACCTTTTTCAAGCTCATAAGGTCGCGTACGGTAAACGAGACGCTCAAACAAATCGCCATAAAGCATACCGACAACAATGCGTTTCATCAGTGGCAAAGTCAACTTAAAGCCCGGTGTTTCTTCCACTCCCTTGTTACCTAGCGAAAGGGAAACGACTGGAATCTGTGCAAAACCTGCATCTTTCATTGCTTTTCTGAGCAGTGGGATATAGTTGGTTGCCCGACAGCCGCCTCCTGTTTGTGTCATCATGACGGAAGTATTGTCGAGGTCGTATTTTCCACTTTCTAGCGCGCTAACCAACTGTCCGATAGAAATAATCGCTGGATAACAGCTATCATTGTTGACATATTTTAGCCCGACATTTACTGCCTTTTTATCCATTGCTGGTAGGACGACTACATCATAGCCCGATGCAATAAATGCTTGGTCCATCAAACCTTCTTGATGAATAGGCGAGAGCATTGGCATCAACAACGTGTGTTTCTTACGCATATCTTTGGTAAAAATCACTTTTTCTGGTTCGTCAAAATGTTTGTATGGTGTGAAATTCATTTTCGCTCGTTCGTTGACTGCTGCTTTTAGTGAGCGCAGACGAATGCGGATTGCCCCTAAATTTGAACCTTCATCAATCTTCAATACAGTATAAATCTTTCCATATTGTGCCATGATTTCTTCGACTTGGTCGGTAGTTACTGCATCCAGCCCGCAGCCAAAGGAATTGAGTTGTACCAATTCTAAAACTGAAGATTTGGCAACTACTCTAGCTGCTGCGTACAATCTGGAATGGTAAACCCACTGGTTAACCACGCGGAGATTTCCAACATCTGACAAATGTGCAATACTATCTTCTGTCAGCACATGAAAGCCCTCCTGCAAGATAACATCCGCAATCCCATGATTAATCTCAGGGTCCAAATGATAGGGTCTGCCAGACAAAACAATCCCTTTTTCGCCAGTTAAATTGAGTTTCAAGAGCAACTCTTCGCCCTTGTCACGAATGTCCTGCTTGAAGTTTTCCAGCTCCTCATATCCCTTATCCAATGCCTGAACAATATCTTCTTCTGGAATTCCCAGCTCAGAAAAATCCTTGAACAAAGCCTTTGCCACAGACGGACGATTCGCTAGATTAAGAAATGGATTGTGGTATTCCACTTCATTATTGCGGATTTCATCCACATTGGTGCGAATAACCTCTGGATAACTCTGCACAATCGGACAGTTGAAATGATTGGCTGATTTTTCATCTTCGATTTGCTCAAAAATAACTCCGGGATAGAAAATCCTATCCACCTTTTCCTCAATCAACGCTTGAATATGCCCATGTGCAATCTTCGCTGGATAACAAGCTGTGTCACTCGGGATAGTATTCATCCCCTTTTCGTAGAGTTCCTTATTAGAACGCGGGCTAAGTACCACACGGAAACCCAGTTCTGTAAAGAATGTATGCCAAAGCGGATAATTTTCATACAAATTCAGCACACGAGGAATGCCGATTGTACCACGAGTAGCTTTTTTCTTGGTCAGTGAGCGGTACTTAAATAGTTGTTTGTACTTGTAATCTACTAGATTTACTTTCTTCTCATTCTTGTCCGACTTAATATTCATGGCTTTTTCTGCTCCACGCTCGCAGCGATTGCCCGAAACAAATCTTCTGCCATCTGAAAAGACAGTCATAGTTAACATACAGTTATTTTCACAAAGCCCACAGTGCATGAATTCCTTGTCGCTGGTAAATTTTTCTAGTTCTTCTGCTGATAAAAGTGTTGTCGTGTCGCCAATTTCTGTGTTTTCCATTGCGATAATTGCCGCACCAAAGGCACCCATAAGTCCTGCAATTGACGGACGAACAACCGTTCTGCCAGAAATCATCTCAAAGGCACGCAAAACTGCCTCATTATAAAAAGTCCCTCCCTGACAAACAATCTTCTCACCCAAATCTTCAGGCTTGCGGATTTTGATGACCTTGTAAATGGCATTTTTGATAACCGAATAAGAAAGCCCAGCCGAAATATCGCCAACAGACGCGCCCTCTTTTTGCACCTGTTTGACTTTGGAATTCATGAAAACCGTGCAACGCGAACCCAAATCAACTGGTGCAAGAGATGTCAGGGCTGCTTTAGCAAAATCAACCACACTATAATGAAGAGATTTAGCAAAAGTTTCAATAAAAGAGCCACAACCAGACGAACAAGCCTCGTTTAGCTGAATACTAGAAAGAACGCCGTCCTTAATCGTCATTGCTTTCATATCCTGCCCGCCGATATCCAAAATAAAGTCGACCCCCGGACGAAAATGATTTGCCGCCTTGTAATGTGCCATCGTTTCCACTTCGCCCAAATCTACTTTCAGTGCGTGCTTTATCAAATGCTCGCCATAGCCTGTCACACAAGTTTTTGCAATATAAACATCCTCAGGCATTTCTTTATAAAGCTTTTGCAAAACCTCAATGACATTTTCCAATGGCTGCCCTTCATTATTGCCATAATGCTCAAACATGAGATTGCCATTTTCGTCAATCAATGCAAGTTTTGTCGTCGTTGAACCAGCATCAATCCCTAAATAAGCCGCTCCTGAATGTCGGCTCAAAGCCTTTCTTACAACTTGTGCTTTGGAATGACGAATTTGAAACGCCTCATACTCTGCCTCATCTTTAAAAAGAGGAGCCAAGGTATCTGTCGGTGCCAAAGAATTGCCCTCTTCATTTTCCAGACTTGCCAAAAGCTCGCTAAAGCTATGCCTTTCTTTCAAATCCGCATGAAGTGCCGCTCCAATCGCTACAAACAACTGCGGATTTTCAGGAAAAATCACATCCTCTTGGGCAATATTGAGCGTTTCAATAAATCTTTTTCTAAGCTCACTCATGAAAAAGAGCGGACCACCCAAAAAGGCGACTTTCCCTGTAATCTTGCGACCAGCAGCCAGTCCGGCAATGGTCTGATTCACCACCGCTTGAAAAATACTTGCCGCAATATCTTCCTTTGCCGCTCCCTCATTTATCAAAGGCTGCACATCCGTTTTCGCAAACACCCCGCAACGTGAGGCAATCGAGTAGATATTCTGATAATTTTTCGCCAATTCATTTACTCCATTAGCATCCGTCTTGAGCAAAACAGCCATCTGGTCGATAAATGCACCCGTTCCTCCAGCGCAGGAACCATTCATTCTCTGCTCCAAAGCCCCATCAAAAAAGGTAATCTTCGCATCTTCTCCACCCAGCTCAATCACCACATCCGTTTGCGGAATAAGCTCCTCCACTGTCTTAGTACAGGCAATCACTTCCTGCACAAAGGGAATTTCCATGACATCCGCAAGCCCCATTCCACCTGAGCCGGTAATCGTCATCGTTAGTTGCGTATCTTCCCCCAAAAGTTCCCTTGCCTCTTTTAAAATTCGGATACTAGCATTCTTGACATCAGAAAAATGCCGTTCGTATTTGGCGAAAACCGCCGTATTTTCATCATTTAAAACAATCAATTTTACTGTTGTCGAGCCTACGTCTATTCCTGCTCTATATTTCATATCGTCCATCTCCCATTTTGTAACTACACATCTCATTAGAAAAACAACAGCTTGTCTGTTATAATTCTTAGTGCTAGTTTAAAACTTTGAGCAAAAATTTACAATCATCAGTCAGATTGTCAATGTGTGTTATGCAACAGATGAGAAAACTATGTTGTCAAATTCATTATTTTTTTAGTTTAGAGGAGAAAAAATGGACCTACGAGTGAGACGAACCCAAAAAATGATATTCAATGCCTTCATTAAATTGGTCGGACAAAAAGGCTATGATGCGGTGACCATTCAGGATATTGCTGACGAGGCGATGATTAATCGTGCGACTTTTTACGCACATTATAAGGACAAGATGGACTTGTACGACCAGATATTAGACCATTTTATCCAGACTTTTGCCTCAGTGATTGAAGACGAGAAAGTGTTTACCCACCGCACCTTACATATTCCCCGAGTCGAGCTTATTTTGACGCGGTTTTACGAAGAAATGAAAAGCCGACACACATCGCTGTATTCCTTGTTTGAGGGCAGCTCCAACGAGATTTTGCAAAAGAAATTCTCGCAAGTTCTTCGAGAGAAATATCAAACGCTTTTTCAAACACTCAGGATTACCGAAAACGATTTGGAAGTTCCCATTGATTTTGTCATTGAGTACATGACTGGGATTTTCACCTCGACTTTGCGCTGGTGGATGAATACCGATTATGACATGACCGCCAAACAAATGGCAAAACTGGTCGTCAAACTTATCGGAAATGGACATTTGACTGTTTTAGGCGTGGATATTGACCGATAATCAAGGATGTTATCCCTTTCCAAATGGCTGATTTTAAGTTACTATTGATATATACCAATCTAGTAAATGAGGACTTTTTATGGCAAAAAATACCCCAATTTATATCCAAATCCATGACAGCATCAAACAAAAAATCGAAAACGGCGAGTGGCAAGTTGGTCAGCAATTACCTAGCGAGCGTGACCTCTCCGAAACCTTCAATGTCAGCCGAATGACCTTAAGACAAGCCATTCAGACCCTTGCTGATGAAGGGATTTTAGACAAACGCGTCGGCTCTGGCACCTATGTTGCCTCCCAGCGAGTAGTCGAAAAAATGAGTGGTCCAACATCATTTACCGAAATCATGGAAAGTCAGGGACGCATCCCATCCAGCAAGACCATTGCCTATTATTCTACTATGCCCAGCCAAAGCGAGATTGAAAAACTAAAGCTAGAAGAAGGCGAAAAGGTCATCCGCATGGAGCGAATTCGCTATGCAGATAATGTCCCAATCTGTTTTGAAGTAGCGACAATCCCTGATAATTTGGCTAGAAAATTCTCCAAAGAAGACATCACAACAGCTTTCTATCAGACCTTGACTGAGCATGAATATGTCGTTGGCACCTCGGAGCATACCATATCAGCGACAGTTGCGACCGAGAAAATCTCGGAATATCTATCAGTCAAGCGAGGAAGTGCCATATTAAGACTACGACAAGTGACTTATTTTGATGACAAAATGCCTTTTGAGTATGTGCGGACTCAGTATGCGGGGTCGCGTTTCGAATTTTACATGGAGAAGTAGCCAACAATAAATCCCTTGAAGAAAGCAACCTTCAAGGGATTTATTTTCACTAAAAATCTCGCCAATCTGAAATCACCGTATCATTATCAATCACAAATGTCTTATAAGACAAGACATTCTTGACCTCTCTATCAATAATCATCATCTCAATCGCGTGCTTTATATTCCTAGCCTTAACCGTCACAACATGAGTAGTCGTGTTTTTATCCTCAATTTTCAGCTGGATAATCTGCCAGTCTTTTTCCTTCCAATCCTTGAGCACCTTTTGCATAGGTTTTCTCGTGAAAGAATTGCCTAAAACAAGCCCGATTGCGAAAATGAATAGGTTGGTTCCAATTAGAATGTAGTTTGTCATCCGTTTTCTTTCCTTTCGTTTCATTTCTATACATATATTATACAAATAGACAGGACACAATATGGCTTTTAGAAAGAATTCAAAAATATATTTTAAAGAAAAAAGCCCAATCCCACTAAGAATTTAGGCTTTCATTCTATTCATAATACCCCAACATCTGCTCAATTCGCCCTTTCATCTCATCAATCAAATACTGTGGCTCCAGCAATTTCAGGAAAATATTCTGTGACAAGAGCCAAATCATCAGCCCGTCTCCTGTGGTCGCTCTAAAACTGATGATCTTCACTTGCTTGCCATCACGCTCAAATTCCTCCAAAATCTCATGGTCGGGAAATCTATCCACCGCCTCTTCCCAGCTGGAACCCGTGATTTCTGCCTTGAGCCTTTCGGTCTTACCGACATACATATTAGGATTATGCTTGCGAAAATCAGCTAGATTAAATGCTTTGGCATGATTGATTTTAAATGTATCTGGCAAAATCTTGTAGCTACTAATACGGTCAAGTCTGCGCTGAATAGGCTGATCAGGGTATTTTTCGCTAGTCGAAACCAGATAAAAATAATGATGATGCGCCAAAACAGCCATCGGACAAACAACGGTAAGTTTCTTGACCCCATCGCCACGAATGTAGTGAATCTCCACCTTGTTCTGATGTTCAATGGCATCACGCAAATCCCAAATCAAATCCAACAGTGGTTTTTTATGATTAATCGGCGTGTAAAAAGTCGCCTCGCTGTTGATAACCTTCTTAATCTTCTTCTGATTTTCCGCACTTTGCGTCCCCAAAAGAGATTTAATCAGACGATTGTATTCAGATTTATTGAAAGGACGCACCAAATTCAAGAGCATAATCAAAACCAAAATGTCCTTTTCATTGAAAGTTCCCGTATTTTTCAGGTAATATTTACTCTCAGTATCTGTCAAAAGCTCATAAGGAAGTGCATTTTCAGCCAGCATTTCCCGAATATCAGAAAAATCTCGTTGCGCACTTTTGTTGGAAATGCTATATTGATTTTCTAAGTCAGCTTTGCTTAAACGCTCACCGTTGATGAGTTTGGCGAAAACGCTTAAGACACGTTGTTTGGAGTCTGCCATGATATTCTCCTTTTGTTTGATTTCTTGTTTCCTTTATTCTTTCAAACCCTTGTGAAATTTTCAAGCGATAATAGTTTAGAGTTATTTTAGTTCTAAACTCTTGTGAATTATGCTTTGTATATTCTAACTCCTTTTATTTTTGAATAAGTATTAACGCCTTATAGCCACTTCTTTCAAAGGCAATTCCTCTTTACCTCTATATGTACTCACCGAAAATCTAGGCTGTCTAAACCCAATAACCACATCTTCGCTCACATTCTTTCTAACAAATCCACTCAAAACTTCTTCAAAATCCTGTATCTCAAGCAGCAGTAATTCTTCTTTTCTTATCGACATATATGCATTTGCCCGCAGATTTTCTTGTATTCTATCCGCTTGATTGATGATTGCTTTCTCCAATATATTGCGAACCATGCGGGCATTGCCTGATTTTTCGTCAAATTTCGTCTTCTGGTAAAAATCAGCTAGCAGTTTTCTAACCTCATCAGTTAGCTGATAGTCAAGTTTCTTTATCATCATCTGCGTGATTTGCATTAATTCATCCGCATTATAATCAGGAAAATCAAGCGTAAACGCAATCCTAGACTTAAGCCCACAATTTGATGCAAGCATTTCTTCCGTTTCTTTCTTATAGCCAGCAAAGATAACCACCGTATCATCGCGATTGTTTTCCATCTCCTGCACAATCGTCGCAATCGCCTCTTTAGAAAATCCGTCATCTGACAAAAGACTGTATGCTTCATCAACAAATAAGACGCTGCCTTTGGCTTGCTCAAAAACCTCTATAACCTTTGGAGCTGTCTGTCCAACATACTCTCCAACCAAATCACTCCTGCCAACTTCAATAAAATTTCCCTTAGACAGTATTCCTTCTTCTTTGAGAATTTTGCCGATAATGCGAGCAAAAGTGGTCTTTCCTGTGCCAGCATTTCCAGTGAAAACCATGTGCATACTGGATTTATTGGCTTTCAAACCGTACTTTTTGCGCATTTTTTGGTGGCTAAAGCTGTTGATTATTTTTCTTGTTAGCTCTTTGTTTTCTTCAAAACCGATGAGTTCTTTTAGTTGCGTTCGCCCGGATTTTTCTTCTTTTGCTTTTGGTTTCTTCTCGGTTGTTGTTTTCTTCTTATCAGAAGAAATTTCTTTTGATTTTCCTTGCCTTGTAGCTGTTACTTTCCATTTGGGGTAGCCATTGCGTACCTCTTCAATTTCTTTACGAATTTCAAGGATTTCCGCTAGGCTTTCCTGCACATCCCAATATTTTTCCAACTCGCTTTTTTGTTCTGTATCTAGGAAATTTACTTGCTTTCTTACCCTTTCATAAAGAATTCCAGCAATATGTTTAAAATCCTGTAGTATTCGAGAATTAATTTGTACAAATTCCTGCAATTTCTCAATATGCCATGATACATCTTCTGCCCGCTCTAAGCCAAAAGATTTTGCTATTTCCCCATTAGGAATACCACTGAGTTTGAAGCAAAAGAACATAGCCGTGTCTCTAGCGATATAATTTCTCTCATCACGTTTTTTGCTCAGCATTTGATTTACTGTTATATTGAAGTACTTAGCTGTTTCTTCTTGTATTATCTGTATCATTTGTTCTTTCCTTTCTTTTCTTTAGCTATTTTTATTATACAAATCAGTTGGACATAATGTGGCTATTGGAAAAATTATCGGATAAATTTGTCAAACTATAAGGAAAAACAGGTTAAACTTTTCTAGTTTGTCACTCAAATCTTTATCAGTGCAGCATTTGAAAAGTCAAGAAAGACAACAGGTAGCCTAGCCAACCATCGAAGAAAAATATTGGTCCAAGTTACTTTTTAGCGGGTTTCCAGTAAGAATTAAAACACGCTCGAATTCTTCTACGATGATACCTTACTTTACGTAAATCTAAAGTGTCACTTTCGATTTACGTAAAGCATGTTAAATATTCCTCCATTCTTATAATTCTTCCTTTTAAAACTAAAAGCAAGATTTTTATTCTTTTAGTTTTAAAAGGAAGATGGTATATTTCTTTTAGAATGGCTAAAAGAAAAATAGCTTTTGAAATAATTCAAAATAAGCTCAGATTTCCAAATCGGAAACCTGAGCTATACCCATATCTTATTCAATTTGGACTTCTGAGGTGTTTCTTGTGCAAGTAAAGATTAATATTTCAATTCAACTTTATCATAGTTGTAAGCCCATGCTTTATCAATCAATGGGATTGTTGCTTCAAATTGCTCATGACTTTTAACCTTAACATAAGTTTGAAAAGCCTCTTTCGGTCTAGTTTTGTTTTTTTGATACGTCGTAATTTCAGGAATATCTTTCTCGAACACTCCAGTTCTAAATTCAATATTTATTTCATTTTTTTTCGTAAAAATAGCAATAAATCTATCCTTACTGTTCAATTTGGAAAGTTTGATGTAGGATGAGGTTGCAGATAATTCTATAGCATTATTAGTGTGTTTCGCTACAAAATTAGCATATTCCTTAACCAAATGTTTTTGAAAATCCTTACCGAATACCTGCTCAAAAGAGTTGTCTATACTCACCTTTGTTCTCATATCCTTTTCCTCTCTTATCTGAGGACTAGTATTCTCTTTCTTAATTAGTTGCTTTGTATCGTCACTTTTCACATTAAAACTCAATAATTTCTTCTCATGCGCTTTTCCATTTGTTAAGTCTGAAAACACTCTTTCGAGCATGTTGATACCATTCGGAGCTTTTACATTTTCTTCTTTATCTAATACATTCCCACTAGAAATAAATACATTCTGATGGTTTTTTAAGAAGTAATAATCATACTTCGCAAGCTCAGGAACAGCTTTCATCCATTGATTTTTCGCACGCATGATAATAATGGTTTTACCTTGCTCCATGCAATATCTCAAAATATCGAATGTAAACTTCTGTGTTTCTAAATAGCTTTTCTCGAATGAACCATGCCATTTCTTTGAATGATAAGGGAAATATTCTAATACCAGCAATTTTTCTTTTAGGAATTCTTTATAGTTAACTTCTCCGCCAAAATATTCTTTATATAGTCGTTCATCCTTTTCAAAAAACATCTTCTTGTGCCACCAACGTGAATGAGCTGTTCCGTGATAAATGTCATCAAACAAATAGAAATAGGCTTTTTCATTTAGTTGCAGACAAAGGTTGTTTTGCTCTTTAAATAACTCATGCTTTGCTTGCTCCTCGTAATCTGCCTCGTCAAATCCCGGATTCAATAATAATAGAATAAGTTCTGATTTCTCCACATTGCCAACAATCGGCTGAGCAGGTAAATCTGTATGAATTTGATGTTCTTCCTTTAAATCTTCTGATTTATATTTCTTTAAAGTATCAACATCTTCTTTTGCCACAAACCCTACAGTATCAATCCATGGTGATTTTCTTAGTTTACGCATTATAATATCCTCCTAAGTTTTTCTTACCATATTGTCTCTCCTATTTTCTTAAAATTCAATAATAAATACAAGCAATAGCCTAAACAAGTAGTTGCAAATTTGGACGGTGACTATGATATCTATGCCATTTCAATCCTCCACCGATATTATGTATTGTCACTGCAAGTGATAATACAACCGTAGTACACTACGGTGCGTTTTCGCCATTTTCAATAGCGAACCAAAATAGACTAATTCCGCTTATGCACATACATCTCCTCATACCAACTCATAAACCCACTAAAGAAAGTTCCTTTCTCAGATGAGCGAACCCTGCTTACCCAATAACGATTTTCTAAAAATTCAATCAAGTATTTTTCAATGTGGACAGAATTGATAAAGCGACCTCCTATGATGTATCGCAATGCAGAAAAATACGCAGTCCCTAAAACCTTACCATCTGTGATTGTATACTCCCTAATTTGTATTTTTTTCTTACCAACAAATCTTTCATCTATTTTTACATCTTTCAAATAACACCATTCTCCAGCTAGATATACTTTTCCGGTTATCAAATCAACAAACGCTTGTCTTTGCTTATTCAAGATAAAACCATTTTCATTATAGCCACCGTATGCGTATTTCTTCCGTATTTCACTTAAACTCAGGTTCACAGATTTTTCAAATTCTTTCTCATACCATTTCATAAATGCCAAAAAGAAACTTTTACATTCCATTACTTGATTTTCCCAATTTCTGCATTTGAAAAATATATAAAGCCAATCAGACATTTCGTCATCAAAATTGGTAAATAGTTTCCTTAAACTAGATGTGATATTTTCTTGTACCAACCGTTTCTCCCGAGGTCTGATAGGAAGTGAATATCGATAAACCTACCGAATACTCCTTGCTCTATTCGAGGAAAGTACAGTTTTGCTTTCCCTTCTGTAAACAACACTTCAATAAGCTGCAAATCTTTCAAAGGAATAGTCATCTTCCCTTTATCACTGGTTAATTGAACCGTAGTCATTTTCCCTGTCTTATCAAGAAGAATTGTTCCACTAAGACTGTGATAATTACCAAACAATTGGAGCAAATTATTATGCGTCTTATTTCCCAGCACATTCTGCTTAATCGCCATATTATTCATCTGATGATAATCCGCAAGCTTATTCACCATCGTCTCCTGTATAGTGTTCTTGCTATATAGATAAATCACTCGTTTGTTTCCTTTTGACGACAGTCGTGAAATCCGTCCAACACCTTGAATATCCTGCGACAGACTAACTGGTGTTTGGTACCAAATGATTGTGTCTGCATGGATATCCACACCTGTCAAAATGGGTTGGATGTTTACGACAACTGCACTTGTTTTCAGCAAATCATTTAGCTTTGCAAGGAGCGTTTCGTCTTGTGATGAAGTCTTTATGTAGGGCAATTTCATTGTGTTGGCTACCCTTTTAGCAATGCTGTCGCTAAGTGTGTAGATGATCGTACGTTTTTCCATATTGGGATTTATCGTGAAAATCTTCTGAATAGCTTGTGCTTTCTTATCCTCGAACTCATGCAGCTGATGACCAATGAAGTAATCTTTTCCTTTTACTCTTAGAAATGAGCTGATGTTTTTTTCCCTATCCAACCATTGATTAAGCACTCGGATTGCTCTATCGTTTCCGATTTCCAAATCTTTGGTTGCTCGCTGTTGAAAGAAATTGTAGAACGCCTCTTCCTCCTCCGTCATGGATACTTGATATTGCGAGGGCATGACCTTGAGCTGTGTGGTTTCTATTTCCTTTACTTCTTCTTTGGATAAAGAAACGCAAAGGAGTGGGATAAGGTAGTCTTGAATGTAGGAAATGATTGGTATGCCTAGTTCTTGCCTCGTCTTGATGTTCCTTGAAAATTCCCGCATGAATACTCGAAACATCTCTGTTACATCTTCGGGATTTTTATCAATCAAGCTACCTGTCATACCCAAAACACGAATTCTTTTAGGTAAATTGTAAAAATGTTTGACTTTGGTTTTCATGGTATGTAGCTCGTCATAGACAATCAGGTCATATTCCTTGAGAGTCTCATTAGTAAATCTTGTCACTACTTGAATATCTTTTAGTCCTTTCATCGCCAGCAATCTCTGAAACTTCTGTCTGACTTGAACTGGAGCGATTACCAGCACCTTTTTATCTGGTCGTTTTTCTAGGAGATTATAGATAACCTGAACAGCGATATAGGTTTTCCCGACACCTGTTTCTCCTGCTAGACAGACAAATCTTTCCTTTGTAAAGTGGCTTTCTATCTGCTCGACCGCTTTGAGTTGTGCTTGATAACAAGAAAATTCTTCGTTCATTTTCTTTCCCCTCCTCTTTGAACTTCTAGCACCCAGACGATTTCTACTTGTTTGGGTAGGACGATATATTCATCTCGGGCATACTTCCCGATGCCTTGAGCGTGCAGCATATCACGACCATTTCTTCTGTCGTTTGGTCGATCTTGCTTGGCGTGCACTCGGTAATCATAATGCACATCCGCCACAATAATATATTGTGTGGAGCGAAACTGCCTATCCATATAAGCCAAAGTCTTAGATATCTGCTCAGGTTTGGCAAAGTAAATGCCATCGCCAAACATCGCTCCTGCAAACTGGATGTTAGAAGTTCCCTTTCTTTTACTTTTGAAAAGCTCACTCCCTGTGCGAAATCGGTCACTCAATATTTCCACTAAACTATAATTGGACGTCCCATGAACTAAACGGCGTTTTTCCTTGTAACCAGTAGGTTTGTAGGAACAATCAGGCGCAAAAATCCGCGTGATTTTCTTCTCCTGCCAAAAGAGTTTGTCTTTCTTAGCTTTTGCAAGAAAATCTTTAACTTCTGCATCTTTTAGGGAAATCTCCTTTAGCGCTGGCACATACTTCGCAGAAAAGTAGCGTTCCAAATCATTGCTGATGTTCTGCTTACCTGAAAAGAAAAAGTTGAATTCATCTTTTGTTAAAACAGTGTCTTCAAATCCGTTTTCTATACCTTTGATGATATTGAGCAGGCTGTGCTCACTGATATATTTTAATTCAGCTTTTACCTCACTTTGTATTTTGAAATTCTTCAAAAAAGAGGACCATTTGGATGTTTGCGTGGTCTTTTCTCCGTCATTTGTGGCTATTTGCACCTTTTTTCTGCCCGCTTGCGCTAACAATCTTAGGTATTCTATGTACAAAGCAATCCTTTCAACAGGATATTTTTTGCCTCTACCTTTGCCTTCTTTGGCTAGATATAGCTGGTTAATGTAGTCTTTTGTGTCTAGTTTTGTCTCCATGATTTCCACCTCTCGACTTTGATTATACGAAATCGACAGGACACAATATGACTTTTTAAATATTTATTTCTTAAAACGTACAATTTTTACGTACTTATTAATAGACGATAAAAAGGAGGAAATACCAATGAACAAATCTACAAAACCACAACTTTTCCTGAGAGAAAATGGAACCTTGAAAATGACCAACGATGTCGTTTTCCGTATGTTATTTGGAACCAACAAGTACCAACGAATGCTCATACAATTCCTAAAAAATGTTCTAGGACTATCTCAATCTGTACTTTCAAAAGACTTTCTTGATACAATAAAAACAGAAAATGATTTGGACAAACTGATTGAATCCAGAGAAGATGTTTGGTGAAACTAAATAACGGTGAGCGCGTGACGATTGAGATGCAAAACTACACGCAAGAGGATTTTCAAAAGCGCTCCCTATACTATCAAGTAGGTGTTTTTAGAAAAACGCTAGAAGATACTGGAGCATAAACGCGTTATTCTACCTTGAAGAAGACAATTGCAGTAGACATACTCAACTTCATTATGTACCCGACAGATGAAGAATCACTGCATTATTTCGAGTGTTATGACAAGGTGAATGATTTGCACTTTGTCGAAAAAATACTTCTTTTCAACACTGGTTCTTGAGCTATCTAAAACCAAAATACCGACAATAGAGGTAATGAACCAACTCTAAAATCATGTAAATTTCACGATAATCGCAAAATTTATCCATGATTTTAGAGTCGGTTCAGTATAAGTGAAAATAGGCTGTCCGATGATAATCATGGGCAGCCTATTTTATATGCTAACTTATTCCTCAACAGCAGTAGTCGCCAATGACAACTCCGCAAGCTGAGCTTGACTAACCAAACTCGGTGCCTCACTCATAGGGTCACTCGCCTTGGCATTCTTCGGAAAGGCAATAACTTCACGGATATTATCCGAACCTGCCAAAATCATGGCAAATCTATCCAAACCAAGTGCCAATCCACCATGTGGAGGACAGCCGTATTCAAAGGCATCCAGCAAGAAACCAAACTGCTCACGAGCTGCCTCTGGTGTGAATCCTAGTGCTTTAAACATTTTTTCCTGCAAATCGCGTTGGTAGATCCGCAGAGAACCTCCACCTAATTCGTAACCGTTTAAAACGATATCGTAGGCTTGTGCATACACATTTGCCAAGTCGCCATTTTCTAACTTCTCAATATCTGCTTCCATTGGTAGAGTAAACGGGTGATGTGCAGACATATAGCGTCCTTCTTCTTCGCTCCACTCGAACATTGGCCAGTTGACAATCCATAGGAAGTTGAACAAGCTCTCATCAATCATGCCGTTTTCTTTAGCTAAGCGAGTGCGCAGTCCGCCCAAAGTTGCGGCAACGACTTCTTTTGTATCAGCTGCAAAAAGCAATAAATCTCCAGCTTTTGCGCCTGTTACTTCTAGCAATTTGCTTTCAACTTCGCTCAAGAATTTCGCAATCGGACCAGTAATTCCTTCATCGGTTACCTTGAGCCAAGCCAAACCTTTTGCACCTAGTTGCTCTGCGACTTTACCTAATTTGTCGATATCCTTACGTGAATATTTTTCTGCTACGTTCGGTAAACAGATAGCTTTGACTTGTCCGCCACTTTCTAGTGCGCCTTTGAACACTTTAAACTCGACAGATTTCATTACATCAGCTAGGTCGATTAGCTCCATGCCAAAGCGAGTATCTGGCTTGTCTGAGCCAAATCTTGCCATTGCTTCGTCATAGTCCATGCGCGGAAATGGTAATGTAACCTCAACTCCTTTAGTTGCTTTCATGACACGCGCAATCATACCTTCAGTCAAATCTTGAATTTCTTCAGCTGATAAGAAAGAAGTTTCAATATCAATCTGTGTAAACTCAGGCTGACGATCGCCACGCAAGTCTTCATCACGGAAACATTTAGCAATTTGATAATAGCGGTCAAAACCAGCATTCATCAAAAGCTGCTTGAAGATTTGCGGACTTTGTGGCAGTGCGTAGAAATGCCCAGCATGAATACGGCTAGGAACTAGATAATCGCGCGCTCCTTCTGGTGTTGATTTGTTGAGGTAAGGTGTTTCCACATCAATAAAGTCATGCTCATCTAGGAAACCACGAGCCGCACGGGTTAATTGATGACGCATTTTAAAATTATTAAGCATAACAGGACGACGTAAGTCCAAGTAACGATAGCCCAAACGTGTGTCATCACTTGCTGTGGTGTCATCTGTAATCTCAAACGGTGTTGTTTTCGCCACGTTTAATACAAGGATTTGGGTTGCTTCAATCTCGATTGCTCCAGTTTTCATCTTGTCATTCTTACTTTGGCGCTCGATAACTTTCCCGGTTACCTCAATCACGTATTCATTACGGATAGCCTCAGCAGTTTCAACGATTTGTTTATCCGCTGTTTCAGGATTTACCACAATCTGCACAATCCCCTCGCGGTCACGCAAATCAATGAAAATCAGTCCACCTAAATCACGACGTTTCGCCACCCAACCTTTGACCGTCACGGTTTGATTGAGGTATTCTTCGGTGATATTTCCTGTATAGTTGGTTCTTTTGTTCATAGTTATACCTTGAGTAATTGGAGAGCCCATTTACTCTTGCCCTTCTCGTAAAATTTTGTTCATTGCTTTTCCTTTTGCCAGTTCATCCACCAATTTATCCATATAGCGAATATTCTGCACCAGCTCGTCTTCGATATCTTCTACACGTTTGCCACAGATGAGACCTTTAATTAGCTTGCGGTTGTCATTGAGCTTTGGGGCTTCCTCAAAGAACTGCTGCAAGTTGTTTTCTTTTGCGATTTGCTCATCTAACTCTTCTTTGGAAAAACCAGTCAGCCATGACAGAACTTGGTCTAGTTCTCCTTGCGTGCGAGTTTTCCGCTCAACTTTAGCGATATAAAGTGGGTAAATACTTGCAAAAGTATATTCGTGAATTGCTCGTCTTGCCATTAGTCTTCCTCTTTCATCAGCTCGTCATAGACTTTGCCAAAATCAGCATAGACTTCTTCCAAAGCATAGGTATTTTCCTGACGGGTCTTGGCGTTCTTGACTTTGACAATCCCGTCAGCTAGTTCTTGCTCGCCAATAGTGACGACTAGACTAGCACCGATTTTGTCAATCGTTTTAAACTGCGCTTTTGCTGAGCGACCGAGATAATCACGCTCTGCAGAAAAGCCTTGCGAGCGGATTGATTGCACTAATTTTAGGCACTCAACGTTCGTTGTTTCGCCCAAACCTACTACATAAGTTTCCACTTCATAAGCTTCAGGCACTTCAACACCCATTGCTTCCATTGTTAAAAGCACGCGTTCAATGCCTAACCCCCAGCCAAATCCTGCCGTTTCAGGACCGCCAAAGTAGCCCACCAAACTATCATAACGCCCACCAGCAACCAAAGTAATCTCCGAGCCATTGACTGCGTCTGTCATAATCTCAAAAATCGTGTGATTGTAATAATCCAAACCGCGAACCATATTGGTATTAATCACATAAGGAATATCAACAGCCTCAAGCATTTCCTTGACTGTTTCAAAGTGCTTAGAGCTCTCCTCATCCAGATAATCCAAAATAGACGGTGCGTTTTCTACTATTGTAATGTCACGTTTGTCCTTGCTGTCAAGAACACGAAGCGGATTTTCATAAAGACGACGTTGCGAGTCTTCTGAAAGTTGCTCAAAATGTGGCTCCAAGAAGTCAATCAAAGCCTTGCGATAACGTTCACGGCTTTCCTTGTTGCCCAAAGTATTGATATGCAATACACTGTTAAAAATCCCTAATTGCTCAAGCAAATCTTTTGCCATAGCGATCGTTTCTACATCTGTTGCTGGATTGTCTGAGCCAAAGCACTCCACTCCAATCTGATGGAACTGACGCAAACGACCTTTTTCCGGACGCTCATAACGAAACATCGGGCCAGTGTAATATACCTTGTAAGGCTTGCTATATTCTGGTGCGAACAATTTATTTTCTACAAAAGAACGCACAATCGGTGCTGTTCCTTCTGGGCGCAGGGTAATATGACGTTCGCCCTTGTCGTAAAAATCATACATTTCTTTTGAGACAATATCCGTTGTCCCACCAACTGAACGAGAAATTACCTCATAATGCTCAAACATTGGCGTGCGCATTTCCTGATATTGATAGTCCTTAAACACCAAATACGCCGTGTCTTCAACAAACTGCCACTTGGGAATGTCTGTTGGCAAAATGTCATTTGTTCCTTTAGGTCTTTGTAAATTAGCCATATTAAACTTCTCCTTTTTGGGTATGTGGAAACGACGCTCACTTCGTTCCCCTCGTACTATTCAACTAATGAACCTGCACTTTCAGTGCAGAACCAAAGTTTCATAGCAAAACCCGCCCTCGTAAAATACAAGGACGGGTGAAAATTCACACGCGGTACCACCTAGATTGAATAGCTAAAAACTATTCCGCTCACAGATTAAGGCTCTTACACCTTCGGGCATTTCCTCCCGAACTTCTCCAGACTTGTCTGTATATCTTCACGTATTGCCTTGCAGCTCCCGGCAACTCTCTTCAAACGTGTCCAACATATTTTTGTCTATCATCGAATATCTTTTATAAATTTACCACTTTCTGAGATGTTCGTCAAATGATTTTTATCAAAGACTAGGGCTTTGGACTGATTTTCATCAAAAGCTACCGTTTTAAATTGACTATATGCTATATGTCATATATTATTATGTTGCAAAGAAGGAAAGACATTTATCTGTAAAAACCGGTCTTACAAAAGTGTAAGTTACAAAGTCAAAATGAAAGATAACCCAATGGCTAGGCGGTTGCTTTTCATCTATACTAGGGCTATCAAGAAAAAGCTAAGGGGGAAACATCATGCAAGCAACAGCCAAAACAGGAAAGAAAGTTATGAACATTGTATCAATCGCTGGAATACTCGGAACTCTTGCGGTGACTATCTATTTTATCAAGTTAGGTGTCTTCTCCAAACCAGAAATGTTACAGGAAATGGTCGGAAACAACAAGATTTTAGGACCGATTATCTTTGTACTTATACAGATTTTACAGGTGGTAGTACCAATTATCCCGGGCGGTGTCAGTAATGCTGCTGGTGTGATGATGTTTGGTGCTTATACTGGTTTTCTCTACAACTTTATCGGCAATGTTATTGGTTCCATTATCCTCTTTCAGCTAGGTCGAAAATACGGACGTGCTTTTGTTGGAACTCTAGTGAGTGATAAGACCTATGACAAATATGTCGGCAAGTTGCACAATAGCAAGAAGTGGGATGTCTTTTTTACACTCATGATGCTCTCACCGGTTGCACCTGATGATGCTTTGGTTTTGATGAATAGTTTGACAAAGATGGATATGAAAAAATTTATCGCCATCATCTGTGTTGGAAAGGCAGTTTCAATTGCTGCATATAGCTATTTGTTAATATACGGTGGGCAATGGATTGCTAGTTTCTTATAAACCAAAAAGACGGAAATTCCTCCGTCTTTTTTACTTTACACCAGTCCTTGAGCAAGCATAGCACTTGCTACTTTCTTAAATCCAGCAATATTAGAGCCTGCCTGCAGCAAAGTTCCATCGCCATATTCTTCCAAAGCTGCATCACGGCTGACTTGATAGATATGCGTCATAATTTCCTTAAGTTTCTTATCTACTTCCTCAGCAGTCCAGCTCAAATGTTGAGAGTTTTGAGACATCTCCAGTGCAGAAACTGCAACTCCACCAGCATTTGCTGCCTTGCCCGGTGCGTAAATCACGCCTTCTTCATGTAAGACTTCTACTGCGTCAATCGTGGTAGGCATATTGGCACCTTCTGCTACGATTTTCACACCATTTGCGATTAAATTTTTCACCCCAGCTACATCTAATTCGTTTTGTGTCGCACACGGCATGGCAATATCTACTGGCTTATCTAGCGACCAGACTGATTTTCCTTCATAGTATTCCGCACTCGGCTTCGCTTCTTTATAGGCACTCAAACGTGCACGTTTGACCTCTTTGATTTCCTTAAGCAAGGCAAGGTCAATTCCTTGTGGGTCATAGATGTAACCTGTCGAATCTGAAACAGTATAAACTTGTCCGCCTAGCTCCTGTACTTTAGCAACCGTATAAATCGCTACATTTCCAGAACCAGAAACAAATACTTTCTTCCCTATAAAATCTTGTTCTTGCTCCTTGAGGATTTCTTGAACAAAGTAAACCAGACCGTAACCAGTCGCCTCTGGACGAATTAGGCTGCCACCATATTCTAGTGCTTTACCAGTCAAAACGCCAGCCTCCGCTCCTGCAAGGCGCTTATATGTACCGAACATATAACCAATCTCACGACCACCGACTCCAATATCTCCTGCAGGAACATCCTTGTCGGCACCAATATGGCGATAGAGCTCCGTCATATAACTCTGGCAAAAACGCATAATCTCGCCATCAGACTTGCCCTTAGGGTCAAAATCTGAACCGCCCTTTCCACCGCCAATTGGCAGACTAGTCAAACTGTTCTTAAATACCTGCTCAAAAGCCAAAAACTTCAAAATTCCCAGATTTACCGACGGATGAAACCGCGTCCCGCCCTTGTATGGTCCGATAGCTGAATTGAACTGCACACGAAAACCACGGTTGACTTTCCATTCGCCAGCATCATTTTGCCAAGGCACACGAAACTGAATGACACGCTCAGGCTCGGTAATCATTTCAACAATATTGCTAGTAACATACTGCGGATTTTTCTCCAAAAAAGAAACAATCGTCGGCAGAAATTCATCAATCGCCTGCAAAAACTCAGGTTCCCCCTTGTCTCTTTCATGGATTTTTCCTTGTAGCTGTTCAATATATTTTTTTACATCTGTCATAATATCTCTCCCTTTTACTTGTAATTTTCAGAATATTTTTAATACTCTATCCCTATCTTAATCTTCCTCCATTTCAAAGTCAATATAGTTTAAAAAAGAATTGCAAAAGGGCTGGGATAAAAGTCTGTAGTCGTAGCTAAACACAACTAATCCCCGTGCATCCTAGACAAGCCGTAAGTTTCTCCGCTCTTTTCGCTTTAGCGAAATTAGAGCGAGTGCTTACCAACTTAGCAATGAGACTAAGCGGGTTTTGCTTAGGCTGCTTGCGTGTCATACACAGCGATTAGTTGTGTTTGGCGAAGACGGAAGACTTTATCCCAGCCCTGTTTTCTAGGTTAGATAACTCCAGCAATAATCATAATCAAAACAAACACACCAAAGACAATTCGATACCAACCAAAGACTTTAAAGTCATGCTTGCGAATATAAGTCATCAAGAAACGGATGACGAATATTGATACAAAATAAGCAACTGCCGTCCCAATCAACAAGCCCAAAAATTCTCCAAAACCAAAATGCAAACCTGATTGAATAAGACGATAGAAAGAGGCAATAAACATCGTCGGAACCGCTAGATAAAAGGTGAATTCAGCTGCAGCCACACGAGCCACACCGATAACTAATGCCCCAACAATCGTCGCTCCAGAGCGAGAAGTCCCCGGAATCAAGGCAAGCATTTGGAAAAAACCAATCATTAATGCAGCCTTATAAGTGATTTCTTCCAGAGTATGAATACTAGGCTGACGAGTTTTGTTCCAGTTTTCAACAAGAATGAAAACAATCCCATAGACAATCAACATAATAGCAATTACCACAGGCGAGCTGAGATGCGCCTCAAGGAAATCATCAAAGACAAAGCCAACTAAACCAGCCGGCAAGAAAGCAACAGCCACTTTCATCCACATATTAAACTTCTTGCGCGAAATCTTAATCTGCCCATCCTTACGCAAAAACGGCCACATATCCTGCCAATATAAGCGAACAACCGCAAGGATTGACCCAAACTGAATGATGACCATAAAAATCGACTTAAAGGACTCCGTCATGAAGTTACCCATAAAAGCCTCTGTCAAGAGCAAGTGCCCAGTAGAAGACACTGGTAGCCACTCCGTTACCCCCTGAACAATTCCTAAAATGATTACTTTGATTATTTCCACAAACGATAAAGTCACAAGCTTTCCTCCAATAATTGATATTCCAGTACATTTTACCCCTTGTTGCTAAATAAACAAAGGATTTCTGCTATTTTTTCTTTATCTTTAAGAAACTGCCGAAAACTTCAAGCAAAAACACCCCGCATTAGCGAGGTGCCGGAGTGTGCTTGTTAAATTAGTTAGCCAAGAAAGCTTCTTCTTCTTCTTTATCTTTAGCTGCCATTGCATTGTGTACTTTCACAAATGGAATGTAGATAAGGATTGAAGCAACGATACCGATAAACTGAGTGATTACCGCACCGAATGAACCTGTTGTCAAGAATGCGTTCAACAACGGTGGTGTTGTCCAAGGCATAACTGCAAAGGCTGGTGTAGCAAATCCGATGTGTGTCAAGAAGTAAGCAATACCTGATGAAACCATTGGTGCCAAGATAAACGGAATCGCAAAGATTGGGTTAAGAACCAAAGGAATACCGAAAATCAAAGGCTCATTGATGTTGAACAATGCTGGGATAAGAGACAATTTACCGATAGCTTTTGCATCTTCACGTTTAGAGAATAGGAAGATAGCGATAATCAAGCCAAGAGTTGCTCCTGAACCACCCATTGTTGAGTAAACATCCCAGAAAGGACGAGTGTAAATGTTTGGCATAGCTTCGCCAGCTTGGTGTGCATCAAAGTTTACCGCAAGAGCTGCAAAACCAACAGGGTCACGAACGATAGATACTAACTGCGCACCGTGGATACCCAACAACCAGAAAAGTTGTGCGATGAATACCAAGACGATGATACCAGCTGGATGCTGCATAACAGCCTCAAGTGGTGCTTGTAAAACAGTGTAGATAGCATCAAACATATCCATACCTAAAGCAAGTTGGAACAAGAAACCTACCAAACCAAAACCAACAACAACGATAAGAGCTGGAATTGATACTTCAAAGGCTTTAGAAACCATTGGAGGTACAGAATCAGGCATTTTGATAGAAACTTTTCCGCTAGCCATCAATTTGCTGAAGAATGTAGCAGAAAGGATACCTACGATAATCGCAAGGAACATACCTTGAGAGTTTGTGTAGCGAGATGCCAAAGCATTACCAATAGCTACTACAGTACCGTCATCCAAAGTAGTTGATACACCAAGAGTAGCTGGTGCAAGAGAAACGTAAGAGATAATTGATAGAAGACCGCCAAACCAAGGGCTGTCATTTTTCATCTTACGAGAATGAACCATACCAATAGCAAATGCTAAATAAATTGCTAAAAAGTTCATTGTTGCATAGTTAATTCCTTGGAAAATGATTTGGAATTGAGCCATCCATGCGAAAGGTCCGAATTGAGCCAAGCCATTTGTTGGTGAAAATATAACGTTAGAAAATAAAATTGCAAATGATCCGACAAGGATAACTGGCATGATGCTTACAAAGGCATCACGAACGGTACCAAGGTAAAAGTTATTTGCGATACGTCCACCGACAACTTCTACTTTGTTTAGAAATTTGTTGTTTTCCATTATGTATTCCTCTTTCTTAAAAAAGTTCTGTAATCTATGTTTTATGAAAACGTTACAGTAGAGCTAGTTTAAACTGTGGGAACGAACCCATGTCAATACTATTTTTAAAATAAATTTAAAATATTTGAAATCTCTTTATTAAATAAGCGGCGCTAAAATTTTTGGTGTGGGTATCCAATCCCATGCCAGATTTTTTTATCTAAAAAATCATAAACAAAAAGACATAAGAACATTTCTGCTAAAGTTAAAGTACCAACCAAAACTCAGAAAGGAATGTTATTATGTCTGAATTCAATTTTATCAAAAAACTCCTGAAAATTAAAGATGAACACATACAAATTACTGGTGAACCATTTGAGGAGACGATTAAAAGACAAGTTTGTACGTTGATTCCCGCCAAGTTATACAATCGACCAAGCTCTTGTGTCAACTGTGGATTTGACAGTTATATCGTTCACGACTGGATTGAAAGCAGAGTGCTTCTTCCATCCGTTGTCCGATATAAAACATTTTTGGCTTTGAAGAAATGTCGGTTTACCTGTAAAAATTGTCATTCAACCGTCGTTTCAGAAACTGATTTAGTGGCGAAAAATGCCTTTATTTCCCATGCGGTCAAGCAGGGGATTGCCATTGATTTACAGGACAAGAAAACCATCAAAGACATTGCCAAAGACAATCAAGTGTCGACTTCTAGTGCCTATCGAGTGTTTACAGACCTTTATTCTACCTTCACGCCCAATTATGAATGGCTTCCGTCTGTCTTGTGTTTTGATGAATTTGATGCAGGAAATACGACAGATGCCGCGATGAGCTTTATCTGCATGGATGGGATGAATGGGGAAATTGTTGATATTGTTGAAAATAGAAGACTGCCTTTTCTGGAAAAGTACTTCCTAAAATATAGCCGAAAAGCAAGAATGAAAGTCAAATACATTGTCATTGATATGTATTCGCCCTATATGTCCCTTGCCAAGAGGCTTTTTCCAAAGGCGCAGTTAATCATTGACCGTTTTCATATTGTTAAGCTGATTGGCGAAGCCATGAAAAGTACAAGAGTAGAAATCATGAACGGCTTCAAACGTTCAAGCGATTTGGAGGCAATGAAGAAATACAGAAAGCTAAAGAGGTATTGGATGCTCTTGCAAAAGAGCAGGGATAAGTTGAATACAACGCAATACAAGAAATATATTGGTTTCCAAAAGCTCATGACAAGTGCGGGAGTGGTGGAAGAAATTCTTTCCTATTCAGAAGAATTGAAGCGGCATTATCAAATCTATCAAGAGTTCCTTTGGGCTTTTCAAGAAAAGGATACGCAGGAAGTCCAACGGATTGTAGAAGAAAACAAAGGCAAGACCAACAAGAAATTCCAAAGTGTCTTTCGTAGCTATAAGAAATTCTTGTCAGGAATTCTCAATGCTCTACGCCTTCCTTATAGTAACGGCAAACTGGAAGCTCAAAACAATCACATAAAAGTGCTGAAGCGTATTGCTTATGGCTACAGGAACTTCTTCAATTTTCGTAGGAGAATATTTATTGTAAAAGGGTATCTCAAGCCGTCTATTCGCTCATTGAATATCGCTATTGCTTGACAATGAGCCTCTGGGCTTGCCATTTCTCAATCGCACTAGGCAGGAAAACTGCTTTCCACCTTACAGGTTATCACAAGCCCA
>Ga0268261_10000014_pt1 | contig 148711 bp, 119 predicted proteins | sample TergutNc150P1_FD_190353 | JGI IMG/M metagenome (GOLD analysis project Ga0268261, IMG submission 190353) | Nasutitermes corniger P1 segment gut microbial community from laboratory colony in Florida, USA - Nc150 P1 (SPAdes) (version 2) | ecosystem: Host-associated > Arthropoda: Insects >... | reverse complement strand
CTGGGCGAGGGATTGGCGCAACCCCGCCATCGTGGGTAACAATTTAAGACATGAACAAAAACATGATTCGCAAGTTCGCAACCGTGGCTCTCGGCGCTGGCTTGGTACTCGGTACCGCACCGGCAGCGCTCGCAGTCACCGACCCCACTCCGGCTGGCGATGTACTGGGCGTCATCCACACCGATGGCGAGCAAGACATCGTGGCCATCACCACCGAAATTGATCCTGGCCTCATCAACGTTGGTCCGGACGGCATCGTAGGCCAAGTGGCTTACCCCTGTGAAGACCTCGATGAGTCCGTACGCGTTCCCGTTGAAGGCCAGCCCAACTACTGCTACGTAAACCGCAGCCACCTCGCCCGCGACCTGGGCCCTGGCGACCTGAGCTTCCCCACCGCCAACGTGGATCCGTCGCTCGGCATCCAAGCCATCAGCGCCCCGATCAACTGGGCCAACCCCGCCACCGATGCTGCCACCAGCGGCAAGGTACTGGCAATCGCGCTATCGGCTCTGGCCGTGGGCGGCACCGCATTCAGCCTGAGCCGCCGCAACCGCGTGGGTGCCGAAGCCTAAGTAAACGTCTGTTTCATTTTCTCCTAAAGCAAATTAGGCCTAGCGAATTTCGCTAGGCCCTTTTGTTTATAGTTGCTTCTTGTATTGATGCGCGATGGTGCTAAGGCATTTGGCTCCGGTGGTTGAGCTTGTCGAAACCTAAGGAACCTGCGCGGCATTTCCGTATATTTGCTCGTAAAGTATTCAGTGAACCCTCATGGGCAAATTGGGCAATCATATAAAGCTGCTCTTTAAGCTGGTAAAGCGGGATCCTTGTTTCCCAATCTCCCGGTAACGCTTTTGTGGTGCGATAGCCCTCATAAAAGGCGGGCGGGAATTTGGTATACATTTGGGTGGGCGCTAAATCAGCTTCCGGGTGCGAATAATCAATCGCGGGGTCGATTAAATAAAGCTTGCTATCGGCGCCCAAGTACACGTTTTCCCACCATAAATCTCCGTGGCATAACATCGGTTTAGTTGGTGGTACCTTTGGCCCGATGGTTTCGATTATGCTTTCAATCCCAGCTTTATCATCATCGGTTAACACCTCTTTATTGCGGCCTAGTTCAAATAGATTCCGCACCCTATTGTCTACAAAGAACTCTACCCAATCATCGTAATACTTGGCACCATCGTCCCCTAAATGACCAAATCTGTTGCCCTCGATAGAATGCAGTTTGCCGATTTGCATTCCAAATTCCCACCACTGCTGATCTGTTGGCTGGTTTGGATTAATGCCCAAATCTTGTAGCACCAAAAACTCAGGGGCCACCGCCAGCACTTTTGGCGTCGGTACCGTGGTAGTGCAGGCGATTAGTTCCAATCCCCGTGCTTCACCCTGGAAATCCGCAGGTCGCTCTGGCCGGGCCGTCTTCACAATTACGGTCTTTGGAATCACGGGGCCGCCCCATTCCGGCTCGTCATCGTGGACCTGGACGCTCAATTCCGGACTCAGGGTTTTACGAGCTGAGCCGTTATTGTTTGTTGTTGCATCATCGTCCTGGGCTGCTACATCGTCGGGTCCGCCTAAAGTAAGCCTAAAGACATGCCCTGCCGCCCCGCTGGTAACGTACGATGCCGCCGCCACCGGCTGGCCCAGCGCAGCGCTAATATCATCAACCAGGTCTGGTCCCAAAACCGGGGCCATATCCAATGCATGCGCCATGTTCAGCGCCTAAGGTCCTGGCCAGTTTCGGCAGCAGCAATCTTCACGCGGATTCGTGCCAATGTATCGCGCCCGCAAACTGGTTCAACGCGCCCGCTTTCAATCTTGGCTTGTAGCCATGCCGTCAGTTGGCGCCCGCTTATTGAGCGAACTCTTGTACTCTCTAAGTCTGCTAAGCGCCTGGCAACTAGATCACTAATCTGGAGTTCGGCTTCATATTCGGAAATTAGTTCGATTCTGCCAGTAGCAACATCGTCCACGTGCCATGGGATAGTGCTTTGAAAAGAGGTTTCATGCACTGGCTGGCCCGCGTCCACACTTCGAGCTTAAAGGTGAATACAGTGAAATGCAACGAATCTAAATCGTGGATACACGTTTGTAAGGTTAAACCCTAAACATCTGACGGTATCGCCATCGGGCATCATAATCACGCCGTCGGTTTTAGCGAATCCGTGAAGTGCCGCAATGTGGGAAGATGCTAGAAGGGTGAGTATAGAAATACTATTTGACAAAAGTAGAAATTGCTTTCGCGGTCTTTGGATTTTTGAAAACAGCGAAACCACCAACACCGATTGCGGCAAGAATCACTCCTGATACTACCTTAAATCGCGTATCGGCGCGGTCATCAAAATCTTTATCATTGTTCTTCATTAATTCAATTAGCTTAACCTTCTTATCAAAGTCGTCAGTTTCGCTAATCGTTTCTCGAATGGTTTCCTGCGTATATTTATGGTTCTCGGAACTTCGCTGATTGATATCACCAAATAGCCAAGTAAATCTATCTGCTATGAACGCATTAGCGGAATGCCGAAAGTGGGACGCGGTATATAAGGTATCGCTATTTGGTGAGGTTATTGCGTTATCAACCATGAATAAACTCCGATATAATTGGATGTAATTGGTTCGAAGTATAACACATAAGCCGAAAATTTACAAATTGTTAAAATGGATTAGTGAGTTGATATTTAAGTGTATACGGGCAAACCGTTCCGCTGCTTAGGTATGGACTTAGAGGTATATCTGACTTCAGTTTTTGTAGTATTAATTGCGGAAACCAATAAAGCCGTTCTGCTATCTGCTCCTGCTCATTGCTCTCAAACTTGGCGTGCGCTTCTTGCTTAGCGGACAATTTAGCGCGGCGGCGCTCAACTGGCGTCTTAGCTACTTCCAGCGGGTTAGTCGGTATCTTGGCTGTTGCCACGGCGGCTCGCATCGCGTCATTGAAAAAAATGGTGATTTTCTTCTTTCTGGTTGGACCATAAGGTTTGCCCGTCCGCGCCGTCGGGGTAGTGTCCAATAGTTCCCGCCATTGCCCGATTTTCTCGTGCGTCAACTCCGTTATCGGCGTGCCCGTTAGCCCCAACTTCGGATTCAATATGGCTTTAATCAAATGGCGGTAGGTGTCGGCTATTGCCTCACTAATCACGCCCTCACCCGTGGCTAAATCAGCTAAATGATTATTAAGTAAATCATCAATCACTTGCGTCTCAACATCACGGTGGCGGGGCTGCGGTATCGGCTCGGCTTCACCTGAAATCTTAGCTAACCGTTCCATCAAAGCATAAACAGCTTCATCGGGGGATTTTCGGGTGGCTTTAACAATATGGCGGCGCTTACTCCCATCGTCCTCGGCAATCGTTAGGATTTTTTGCGCTCGCCAACCCATTTTCCCGCCGCCAACCGCTACTTGATAAGGCTGGGGTAGCCTGCGGGTGTAAGTAATGGTTGCCATAGGCACAGCACTACCAAGATTGACTCCGTGAGCCAAGTAGGAGCGCGGCTACATCGTGCTTAAAAGTTCTTAAAATGTAAGAATTCCAGGAGTCCGTGCCAGTAGTATTTACGGTTGGATTCGACGGATTGCTAATTCAATGATGCTTGAATTTCCGCCAGTTTCGCAATGGTTTTAGCATTTCTAAAACCTTTTGTCGGGACGACAGGATTTGATAAATTGCTCCCGCCTTGCCCATTTTTACGGGGTTATTAGCCAACTAAAAGGCGTTCCAGTAGTCCATGCCAGTAGTATCAAATTGTTGGCGATTTTTGCCATTGCGCTAAGAATCAAACCCAACCGCCCGCATCAGAACCGATGGCTTGCTTATGCCTTGGTGGTCGGTTTTAGCGAATCCGTGAAGTGCCGCAAGTTCAGCCAAGATTTTAGGGGATTTTAGAAAATCGAAACTTCTGAGGTTTGAAACGCTCATTCGCCGCCTTACGCCAACACCTGACCCTGAAAATATATACTGCTGTTTTACAATGCCGCAATGGAGTCTTACACCGATCCCCGCGATTGGCGCGGGGCAGAATTGGTAGCCTTTTTGGATGAATATTTTCCTGGCAGAACCGATTGGAATCGTTCGCCCGATACCGCTCCCGAAGACGTGTTTAGGGTTAGTGCCGAATGGTTAAGCGAGCACCCACACCAAATGAAAGATCATTGGGGCAAACGTTTACAACTTCCTGATTTTATGGTTCAATTAGCTGCCGCATTGGACGCCCCTGAAAAGTTGCTAAATGACGCAATCAATGCCGTTGATGATGCGCAAGTCCCTGGAAATGCTCAGTCCATAACCACATCAATTGGCAATGTGTTTTTCGTAAGTTCGGTTGAAAGATTTAGTTAAAAAATCGAGCCTCTAGCTATAGGTCCAAAAGCCAGCAGAGTAATGATTAACGATAATGGAATAATCAGAGACAAATTATACATCGTCTTCCATCTACGAAATCTTTTACTATAAGTATAATAAAAGTCTGTATTATTCAAAAGCCACCCATTGTTTTCATGCAGAAATATTTCAAATAGTCCACCCCGCTTATAATATAGGGACCCTCTTCCAAAACCTATGTTAATAGAGAATAAGTCCCAAGAATCCGTTAATTGGGGGCAACTTTCTTGTAGTTTCTGCTTTATCTTCATATCTGTATAGTATTGCATCAGGGCGCAAATCGATAAAGCAATCATCGGAACAAACGGAATAATACCAATCATGACGAGCAAGGGCATTATGTTAAAGTATTCGCCATAAGAAGCGAGGGTTTGTTTATCCATGGCAGAAAATATCATTTGTTGTTTTCGATAATTTATCTGAGCAGTTGCCAAAACTGCGATAATCAAGTAGTATAGTGAATGAGAGGAGGTGATTGCCGAAATGGCTTGTAATCAACACGGACACACAGATTCGTGTCCACTATTTCCAAAATTTGCTAATTCGCCTATTCAGACGCGAATGTTGCGTGAATTAACCGCTACGAACGCGGCAAAGGACGACTTACATAGAAAATCTGAAATTGTCGAACTGACAAACGGTAAGCCATTCAAAATCAAACAACTCGTCAAACATCCCGATGGTGTTTTCTCGATGCTTCGAGATGAGGCAATTGATGAACAACAACTTGTGTTAATACGCTTTGGTAAGGGAACATTGCAAGATGTTGCTACGCGAATGCTTCGTGCCTATTATTCATACGGTGAATTTAGTAATGAAGATGGTTTGTTATGTTTATCTGTATTTGGGTTAGAGCATGGAGTTTCAATCGAGGATATTGATGCAGCATTGAGTAATGAGGTTTACCGAGTTGCAAAGTATAGTGATGTAGTAAAGATTTACAAGCTTATATTACCTATCACCAGAATTTCAAATACAGATTCCGATGAGTTGAAAATAATTCAGCGTAGCCATTACGATATAGTTATCTCTGGAATTGACACCAAAGCACTTCAAGGGAAAACCTACGACATTCTTAGCAACTCAGTCAAGAAGGCGATTCGGAAGGATTTAGCAAGTGCGCTGGCTATTTTACTGGATTTATTCAAAACTACAGATTTTACAAGAAAGAGCAAATCATGACAACAAAAGCTCATAAATATCCTACGGCGCAAATGGATTCTTCTTGTTTTGGTAATTCAAAGCGTTTCACATATTTCGTTCCCGATGAACTACTTGGTCATGTAAAGAAAGGAGATATAGTAAATGTAGTCGACCCTGGCATGAAATCTTTCAGAGCAAAGGTGATTAAACTGCTTAATAATGGCGATAGCGCTCAATGGGAACGCATTGATAATTAGTTGCTATAAGTTTGCTAATTGCCCTAAATCAAGAATGTTATGTGTTTTGAGTTGTGCCGCCTTAACGCGATTATGGCGAGGCTCAAACAATAACCCATGGACTAAATCAATAACTTCATCCATATTATTCGTTTGGCGATAACCTAATGCGAGCATAGCGCAATAACGGTTCAAATACTTAGTGGCTACACCCTTATAAACGCGCTCGATTTGTTGCTTTAACTGCGAGTGAAAATTATTTACCGTGCTCATGTGAGCTGTTTTGCTGAATTTCTCCACTCGATGAACCGTAGCAATTTTATTGAAAGCCTTCATAAAACTCTTATCACCATCGCAATAAACATCAGCATCACCGTTAATCCTGTGCGAGAATACAGTCATAACATCGTTGTATGACGGTTTGCCAGTATTGACGCTACGCGAGTAAGAATCGCCATTACGAGCAATCCCTACATTCACGCTGGCAAGTTCGTTAGAAACGCCCCTCGTGCGTGATTTCGCCCCGTGTAATCGAGCGGGACGACCGTAAGTTTCCTCGTCAATGTTCTTCGTGCCTTTAACGCTTAACTGGAAATAAGTGTCATCCACTTCAACATCACCCAGCAATTTGCTATCAGACTTTTCAACATAATCTTCAATCAAACGCATAATGATATGACGCATACGCCAAATGCGCTCAATCGGGATGTCTAATAACTCCGAAGTTTCACGCAACACTTTACCTTGAAGCGTGTGAATAATAACGGTTTCCCATTCAGCATTAGTTGATTGTGAATACGCTAATGCTGTGCCCGTGCGCTCCGTGAATATTTTGAGGCATGACTTACACTTGTATCGCTGTTTGCCATCCTTGTGTCCATACTTCACATAATCATCCATTACCCCGCAAAATGGGCAGGCGGCTATATCCCTATCATTAGCCGAGATAATCGACTGGATATGCCGATAAACCTCGTCCTGTTTATTCAGCGGCAAGCTTTTCAAAGCCCGTTTTATAGCGTCAAGTTTAGAAATCACCAGTTTAGTATAATCGTGAATTCACTATCCGTCAACCGAACTTACGAAAAACACAATTGGCAAAGTTCTCACCTGGGATAATATTGCCGATTTGATTACCAATGTATTGGTATCGAACCAAGTAAATGCTGCTCACGTTCGTAGCAGTCCATCGGTGGAAAGTTTGTCTGGTGGTGGCGATGATAACGGTGTTTCCAGTCCAGATGCTTCGGGATTTGCCCGCCGCAGAACCAGCCAAACTAAATTCCGAAAACTGTTATTCGATAATTATCCAAATGCTTGCGCAATATGCGGCATTACTGAACCTGCCGTTTTGGAAGCCGCACATTTAGTTCCGCATTCCAAAGGCGGTCGGGCATCTCTATTAAATGGGCGGATTCTGTGCGCCAATCATCATAGCGCGTTTGATTCGGGCTTGTTTGAGTGGGGAGGGGAGGAATTCATTTGGGCTGGTTCGCCATCAGGGTCTACAGGAATATGGACTCCTTAGAGCTGTTTGAACCTATCAAATCCGCGCCAAGCTGCGCGCTAGCAACTGGGGGGCTTGGCTGCGCGGTTAAAGTTGTGATATGAATTTTTGCGACTATTGCGGCAGATTGATTTCCGAGCCTCATCACTCTTGTAAAGAAAAGTTTGAAACGCTAGCGCTCCCAGATGATGTTCCTCGTTCCACGGGGGCTTACCGTGCCCCGACCTACACACCACCAGAAGCCAAAGTAGAACCTCCCCGATACGATGTAAAAACAATCCGTAATCCATCGCAAAGGGAAATTAATCGTTATTTGCGCGATGGCTGGGAAATAATGGATACCCGTGAAAAGGGTGGAATATTGAACTTGGGTGTTAGTAAGCGAGTTGGCGTAGGATTCTACAATAGCAAAATCGACAAGATAACACTAAGGCGGGTCAAATAATCATCTTTGGCATCCCCCTTATTTTCGCCAATAGTGCCCATTCGTCTTAGTTGACACTTTTATTATTGGTGAAAATCACTACTGATATTTAAGTTAAGCGGTTCATTCGTTCTGCTGCTTGGTATCTAGTTATAGGGGTATGTGTTATGCGTATTCTAACTTCTGGGGAGCTGGTTAAGGATCAGCTTCAATTTAGTTCGCTTTTTGCTCAGTCTGCTTCGGCTCAACTTGTTAAGGAAGTTGACCGTGGTGGTAAGAAAGAAATAAAAACCGCGCCTGACGGTCGGGTGCTTTATTCAACTGCTCTAAAAGCGTTGCGGCTCGTGGATGGCGTGCCCGTGGGTGAGGAGCGTGGGGTGTCTTTGGCGGTCATTGACACCATCGACATTGCGGCGGGTAAATTGTATCGGCTAAAAGGTTCGGTGTGGATTACGCCTTATGAGCGGGACGGTCGCGTGGCGCTTTCGATAATTGCTGAAACCGTTGAGCCTGTTGGTTCTGGTATCGGTAAGGTGAATTTTGGCGGCGGGCAATAGTGCGGGGCTTCATCGCTAATCTGCTTGGTCGGTTCAATAATGACGAGTTGCTTTGGCAGCCTGAGCCTAAGTGCTGCGCCGAATGCGGGGTGCGGGTCTGCTTCGATTACTGGTTTTCTGGTCGCGGTGATTTGGCGGCGCAAAAACTCGATGCCGAAAAATTGTATGCCGATTTTGAAACCTGTTTAATTTGTGGGGGTGGCAACCAGTCTGGTTAGTCGCTCCGCTGGCTTTGCCTGCGGTAGCGGGCGGTCGGCTTGGGTAATGGTTTAGCAAAACTGTTTTGCTAAGCGGTAGCGTTAAGCGTCGTAGCGTAAGCAAAAACATTTTGCGGCAAAACCATTGCCCTAATTTGCTGCCTCTGTTTTTGGTCGCTCGTAAGCGGGCGACTGACCATTAAACCCAATATGCCGCCCTGGTTAGCTGGGGCGGCTTTCTAATGTAAAAATCAAAAACCAGTTTTCGGTTCGATATTCGTTTGCGTAATAACGGCAATCACCAATATGGAGACCGAAAATGAAAACCGAAGCAATAGAACTGACTGCCCTTGGTATAACGCAAACAATAGTGTCAGATAAATCGACCCAGCTTTATGAAAAGCGTTATCAACGAGTCCAGCGGGGAACTAAATCATCATTGTGGCTAATTGCTAACGCCCGCGAAAAAGCAGATTTAGCAAATGAATCAAACCGTAAAATTACTTCCAAAGATGCCGACTGGGTAAAACCACCTCGCCCTGCTAATTGTGGCGCACCAATCGGTAATCTTGTTGATGTTCATCTTGCGCAAAATACTGGCTTAGGGCAAACCGCTTACTTCAAGGGCGTCCAACGCTGTGGCTCAGTGTGGGCGTGCCCGCGCTGCTCGGCTGCGAAAAGATCAAAATACGCGATTGAACTTGACGCCGCTTACACCGCCATAATGGAATCTGATGACCTAAACCCAGGGGTGTTCCTCACCCTCACCCTGCGCCATAGTAAAGACGTGCCGCTAAAAACTTCACTTTCAACCCTCCACGGCGCTTTTGCTAAAATGCGTGTCCAAAACGGGTGGCGTCGCCTAATGGACCAACTCGGCAAAATAGCGCTGGTGCGTTCAACTGAAATCACTTACTCCGACAAAAACGGCTGGCATCCCCACCTACATATTTGGCTAATCACCAATAAGACCGTTAGCAAAGCTGCCCGCGCTAATGCCGAAAAAGAGATTAGTGGCTGGTGGCAAACTGTCGTCGCTAAATACAGCGGCGGCGCTGCCCTCGTTCCAAATAGTAAGGGCTGCGATTTAAGGTTAGTAAATAGTCGGGGCATCGCGGCTTATGTTAACAAAATCCAAGATGATAAAGAACCTGGGAATAATCGGCGGCTCTCAAACGAACTTGTCCGTGGCGACCTGAAAACCGCTCGCGCCCGCTCATCCATCGTGCCATTTGAATTACTTGACCGACCTGACGGCAAAAAGTTATGGCTCGAATATGTAGAAACCACCAAAGGACGGCGCGCCCTGGACTGGACCAAAGGCTTCAAAAACCGCCTCGGCATCACCAAACCAAAACAAAAGTCGCCTAAATCGGGGGACGGCTGCGGCTCACCTGACACCACCCGCATATTTTCCATTGACGGCGCTAACTACTCCCAAAACCGAACCAACCCCGATTGGATTGCTTCCGTGCTAGCTTCAACTGAGCTAAGCCCGATTGCTGCCGCCGTCCAATACGGAATAAGCCGCACCGTGCCACCCAAATCACCACCTCGGGAATCTGGCGGGGTATCACCATTAAAACGGGACAGCGGGCAACCTGCGCCCATTTAAGCAATCTACTAAACTTCTGGCTGCTGCGGCGCTCGGGTAAAAAACTGCCCCAACTTCACTAAGGCATCACGAACTGCCGCATCATCGCGGTAATGACCATAAACCTCTAACATGGTGTGCGCGTTTGGCATCTCCCAACCCACAATTTCTGAAATAGTAGTCATGTCCGCGCCCAATAATTGAAGGGCACTAACTGTTATATGACGGTTAGCATAAAGCCGAATACGGTCAAGCCTAAGTTCATCAATTAGCAGCCCATAATCGGTACTTTGGTTTTGCTGCCGCCATAATGCCCCGCTCTCGGTCGCCAACAAAAACGCGTCGGACTGGTTATTTGTAGCAATCTTGCGGCGGCGCACCTGCTCACGGATGATTGACAACCACGGCTCAACTAACGGCAATACTCTTGTCCCACCACGGGTTTTAGTAGCATTAACAATTTTGCTGCGGATCATCGTCTGCGAAATCGTCAGGGCTTCTTTGCCCTTAGTTAGCCTGATTTTGCTAATTGTTAGCCCTCGGATTTCAGCGGGTCTGATTCCCAAAAAACTAAGTGCCACATAAGTAAGCCTTGTGTGCGCCCAATCGCTGCCGCTCCGCTCAAAATCTTGCCGAAGTCTTTGTAGTAATAATTGCGGAAACCAATACAGCCGTTCCGCTATCTGCTCCTGCTCGTTGCGCTCGAACTTGGCGTGGGCTTCTTGCTTGGCGGACAGTTTAGCGCGGCGACGCTCCACAGGGGTTTTAGCTGCTTCCAACGGATTAGTCGGTATCTTTCCCGTGGCTACTGCCGCTCTCATCGCGTCGTTGAAAAATATGGTTATTTTCTTTTTTCTGGTTGGACCATAAGGTTTGCCCGTCCGCGCCGTCGGGGTAGTATCCAATAATTCCCGCCATTGCCTCAACTTCTCGTGGGATAATTCCGTTATCGGTGTGCCCGTTAGCCCCAATTTCGGATTCAATATGGCTTTGATTAAGTGGCGATAAGTGTCTGCTGTTGCCTCACTAATCGCACCCTCACCCGACGCTAAATCAGCTAAATGACTATTAAGTAAATCATCAATCACTTGCGTCTCAACATGTCGGTGGCGGGGCTGCGGTATCGGCTTGGTTTCGCCTGAGATTTTTGCTAACCGTTCCAAAAGCGCAAAAACTGCTTCATCGGGGGATTTTCTGGTGGCATTAACAATTTGGCGGCGCTTAGTCCCATCATCATCACTAATTGTTAAGATTTTTTGTGCTCGCCAACCCATTTTTCCGCTGCCAACCGCTACTTGATAAGGCTGGGGTAGCCTGCGGGTGTAGGTAATGGTTGCCATAGGCACAGCACTACCAAGATTGACTCCGTGAGCCAAGTCGGAGCGCTGCTACATCGTGCTTAAAATGGAAAAAATATCCAAAATCCAGGAGTCCAGTTCAGTAGTTTTTACGGCTGGATTCGACGGATTGCTTCACCTATAATGCTTGAATTTCCGCCATTTTCGCAATGGTTTTAGCATTTCCAAAACCTTTTGTCGGGACGACAGGATTTGAACCTGCGACCCCTTGACCCCCAGTCAAGTGCGCTACCAAGCTGCGCCACGTCCCGAACAACGTTTTTCAACGCCAACCTGAAACAATACACCACCAAAGCACCAGATCACCACACCTAAACTCCAAGCACCCCTCAGCTGGCGAGTTTTGAACCCACAGAATTTTCACCAAACAAACCGAAACACCAGACAAATGCGCAAACTAGCATGTCAAACCGCTTTTTCCCTCACCTTCGGATAGTAGGCGGGTTATGCAAAAATCAGTCGAAGGTACACATTTGGCACACGTTTCTCAAAGTCACCAGCCAAATGACCAGCGTGTGAACCTGCTCCTTACCCCAACAAAGGCGCCAGTACGGCATCTTGCGGCGGCGCGGCAACCGGAACTGCGATAAGTGAAACTAGGCCGGTGCGCCACCATAGCAGCCAATGGTGTTACTACTGCCGCCGAAGGGTCCGGACCAACAAAGCAGAGCCCCCGGCGGCCATCGTGCTGGCGAGGGTGTTTTTATACCCGGAAATCAAGGGAAATCTGGTTAGCTATAGTTGTGAAAGCGGATAAGACGCCTCTGACGCTCCAACGGCGAATCGTGGCCGCCGCTACCTCCAAAGCCTGGCGAGAAACTCCCCATGTTTCATTCATATACGAACCAGATATTACCGAGTTTCTGAAACAGTTTGAGTCATATAGACGTAGCGATAATAACCGGGGATTCACTACAAGTTTCACTGCAATAGTCATAAAGGCCTTAGTTGAAGGCATTAAAGCGGCCCCATCGCTTAATTCCGCAATAAATTATAATTTTCGTAACGCGCAAGGTTTTCTTGTCACCAACCCTCATATTAACGTAGCAATTCCATGGTTATTATCTGATGGTCGGATGATTACCCCAGTTTTAGCGGCAGCAGACACTTTGAAATTGTCGGAAATAGCTAAGGGATTGGCTAATGTTTCCGGGAAAATTGACCATACAGACATTGACGAGTTGCTATACCAAACTGCTATGCACGAAACGCTCGGCGACCTCAAGCGGTTTAGCTTTTCGGCGGCAAGCCGCCTCGTCAATTCTCGCGTAACACGCCACCCGCTTAAACGATTGCCAAAACGCGAACGTACAGCTTACTATTCAATTCCTCAATCTGAACGTTTAGTTCCAAAAGATTTAACTGATGCCACAATAACCATTTCCAACATTGGTTCTTTGTATCCACAAATGTCTGGAAGAGTTGCCCTACTCGAAATAATCCCTCCCCAGGTATTTGCGATAGGATTAAGTGCTATTCAAACCAAACCCGGAGTAGTTACCATTGGTGGATCTCAGCAAATTCAGATCCGGCAATCACTTCCAATGTGTTTAGCTTTTGACCACCGAGCCCTTGATTTCTCAGACCTGATACCGTTCCTAAAACGAATGGATCAAGTATTTCAAAACCCCGCAGAGATGTTAGTTTGGTAGCGCTACCCCCCCCTTACTGAACGGCAACTTGCGGCGGCACCACCGGAATTGGTGTCTTAGAAGCAACGGCCATTGCGAGGGTACATTCTGAATCTGCGGGATCAATTTCCGGCTGTTTGGGTGCTTCGCTGGATACCCAGGTTCTGATGGTTTTGGGGTAGATAGGGCTGACATTTTGCGCAAGCAAATCGCGGTTAAGGCCAAACTTAACATCATCAGCATCTTGCGACGCTTTAGGTTTATCCCGAAAGGCAAAAGGCACCGATTGCGCCGTTGCAATCAGTGCCTTTTGTTGATAGGAAGTGCGAATTCAGCCGCCTAAGCCGACAGCAGGGCCTTACGGCGTAGGTCGGTGGGGGTCAAGTTGGTGGAATCCTGCACCGCGCGGCGCATCGCCACGGTCGAGCCGAACCCAGCCAGGGTAGCGATTTCCGAGAGGGAAACCTGGGCAAAGCGCTTGTCTTTCAGGCGAGCCACGGCGTGCTGGGTGCGCACCTCTTGGATGCGCTGGGCCACGGTGCGGTCCTCATCTTCGAATAGGCGCTGCAGCGAGCGGCGGGACAGGCCCAAATGATCGGCCACCGATGCCGAAGACAGGTCCGGGTCGGCGTAACGGGCGGCGATGTGGCGCAGGGCGGCCAGGCGCTGCTTGCGCAAATCCCAACCCGAGCAGCCAGCCACAGCCAGCGACATCACGGTAGAAGTCACCAGCGTGCGCAGTACATCAGCAATTTGGGCCCGAGCAATCGGCGATAACCGGGAGCTATCTTGACGCAGCAAGTCCACCAAGAAAGCGCCTAAAGCGGCAGGCACAGCGGCATCCGAGCGGCCCACTACAAACGGAGCGGAGCGTGGCACGGCAGCCAAACCGCCGTGGTCAGCAGGGATATCGCAAATTACCACACGGCAATCGGTCTCGGCGGTGTACGATACGGGGCACGGGTTCAGAATCAGGCCCGAGTCGCGCTTGCCGAGGGTGGCGCTGGCATCATCGTGCTTAAGGGTAAATTCACCCTCCAGCAGTACGATGAGGCGCAGTACGTCATCTTCGCGTGTCAGCAATTCGGTGTCGGATTCGTAGTTAACCTCGCCGTGCTCTAAATAAGTCACGTTGATTTCGCCGAAGCGCGCATTACGCGTGCGGTTGCTGCGGTCAGCAAGGCGTTCGGCTGGGGTTACGGGGCGTTCACCACGCCCTGCCAGTACAGGTTGTGCGCGTACAGCGGTACGCGGGCGCATGGTGGGTGCAGATGTCAGCTCAGACATCTTCTCCTCCTTAGGGTTCATCAGCAACGGTGCTTAGGGTGCGTTATCCGTTGGTAATAATGGAAACTCATTCCAAGGCGATGATTGCACCGTTTTGCGTGAAAACTCGCATGCGATCTGGCATCAAATCGTTTTAGCAAGCTCATAAAGCCATAAATCCATACTTTGCGCGCCTAAAGCGTTGTAGCGCCTTATTTATTCAGTGGTTTAACTATTTTTTCCGCACCGTTACGGGGTTTTTACCGATTATGCCCGATGGCGCAACGACCGGAAGGACGGTACTGGCGAACGTTGCGGAGGCACCGCCGAAAAATGTCCATGGGCTGTTTCAAGATAATTCTGTGACAAACAATCCGGCAGGTTTGGACGCTGCCTTAGTAAAATTGCAGGCCAAAGGCGTTTCTGCGGCTGCCCGTAATTCTTTTGCGAGGTTTTACGCATTACTTCTCTCCGGGGAAACAGGGTTTATCCGGGAGCATGATGTGATTGGCCTTGCGGATTTGCCGCAGGTTGACCTTGATTCCCCTGTTCAGGCTGGGGATTTGGAGGCTTTGGGGCACACCGCCATCATCAAACTAAATGGCGGCCTGGGCACGTCTATGGGGTTGGACCGCGCCAAGAGTTTGCTGCCCGTTCGTGTGGGGCCGGTACCTAGCGGCAGCGGTGGCCCTGGCGGCGGTTTGATGCCCGATGGTGTAACAGTGCCCGATGATGCAACAGTGCTCGATGGTGCAACAGTGCTCGATGGTGCAGCGCGAACGGAAAAAATGTTGAGCTTCCTTGACATCATCGCGGGGCAGATTTTCGCAGCTCGGCGCCAAGCTGGTGCTGCCGTTCCGATTATGTTTATGAACTCGTTCCGCACCGAGGTTGATACGGAGAACGCGCTGGCTTCCTATCCCGAACTCGCGGTTGCAGGTTTGCCACTGAGTTTTTTGCAGAATCAGATACCAAAGTTGCTGGCCGATACCTTGGCCCCAGTGGAGTGGCCTGATGACCCCGACCTAGAGTGGTGCCCGCCCGGCCACGGGGATTTGTACCCAGCATTGCATGGCGCCGATCTAGTAACCAAACTGATCGAGTTGGGTTACCGCTACCTATTCGTTTCCAATGCCGACAACTTGGGCGCCACCCCAGATGCTCGCGTGGCCGGCTGGTTTGCCCGGTCGGGGGCGCCTTACGCGGCCGAAATGTGCCTCAAAACCCCTGCCGACCTAAAGGGCGGCCAGTTGGTGATTCGCAAACATGACCAACAACTAATTCAGCGCGAAACTGCGCAAACTCACCCCGATGATGTTGCAGCCTCGCTTGATCCGGACGTTCACCGTTACTTCCACACCAACAATTTGTGGTTTGATCTGCACGCTTTGCAAGCCGAATTGCACCGCACGGGCGGCGCGTTGGAACTGCCGCTGATTCGAAACGCCAAAACTGTGGATCCCACCAACCCTAATTCGCCCCAAGTAGTGCAGATGGAATCAGCGATGGGGGCGGCAGTAAAAGTGTTCCCTGGCGCCGTGGCGGTTGAAGTGCCGCGCAGCCGCTTTTTACCGGTTAAAGGCACCAGCGATTTATTGTTGATCCGCTCGGATGTTTATGAATTGGGGGATGATTACGGCCTGCGCGCCGTAGAGAAACCGCCATTGGTGGAGCTTAGCCCCAGGTACAAAAACATTGCTGATTTCGAAGCTCGCTTTGGGGCGCAAGTTCCCTCGCTCAAGGGGATTGAAGTTTTCGCCGCTGATTAGATTTGGTTGTGTCAGGTTAAAACCGACCGCGTCTCTCCACGTGGTTGTCTAATTCCTCATCAGACTACCGATTGGCGCCTGTTATTCCCGCCTGAAGCTTTCTGAACGACTTCAAAAGCGCTTTATCAACGACTAAAATGTGACGCTGCCCTGTTTTGGGCGCGGCCGCATGGTTAGGATAGGCGCGCACGCCCCAACCGGGCATGCGTGCCAGTCGGTGGGAAGCAGGTGAGTGGTGAGTAAAGCTGCTGAGCGGATGCTTGCGCTTTGGCACGCCTTGGATGCCACTGAGTTGGGCCTGACTAAACAAGAAATCCGCCGCATGGTGCCCGGCTACGATGCCGATAATGATGCAGCTTTTGAAAAAAAGTTCACGCGGGATAAAAACGCGCTGCGCGATTTGGGTTCATCGCTGGAAACTTTCAACGTGGGTTCCGGGCCAGAACGCTACCGGTTGGTTGCCAATGAAGGGCCAGTGGTGGGGCTGTCTTTAGCCGAAGCGGCCGCAGTCCGTTTGGCCGCCAGCATTTGGGCTGCTGGTGATTTAAGTGAAGACGCCGCCAAAGCTGCGGACAAAGTCACTATCGGTAACGGCGTTGCGGCAGCATCGTCGGTGCGCAAAAACCGGGCCCGCACCACTGCTGCGCCAAAGGTTACGCCCTCGGATCAGCCGATCGAAATCCCTGACCTAGAGGCGCTCAACGCCGCACATGATGCCGCCCTAATCGCGCACGTGCCTGCCACCGGCCCGCTGATTAAGCCCTTGTTGGCCGCGATTGCGGAACGGCGTTGGGTCCGGTTTTCATACCGCTCGGGTGTGACCGGCAAAGAAACGCACCGCTTGGTGGAACCTTGGCGGGTTGCGTTCCGGGACGGGGGTTGGTACCTGCTGGGCCGCGATGTGGAGTACGAGGGTTCAAACGGCTCAACGCGAGCGTTCCGGCTGAGCCGCGTGGTGGGCGAAATCAAAACTGCTACTGGCGAAAACCAGTTTGAACCGCCAGCCGAGGTGAATGTCTCAGAGATTCTGGGTGAAACCGCGCATGCCATCACCGCTACCTTGGCTTTGCTACCAGGGCGGGGGGCCAGGCTGCGCGCGTTGGCTGCGCCCGTGGATGGGGCGCCAGCGGGGCTTACCGTGCCCGAGGGTTATGACCTAGTCACCTACAGGTACGATGATGAGCGCGAATTTGCCGATGAGCTAGCGAGTTTGGGGCCAAACGTGGTGGTGCTTAAGCCCGCCCAGTTGCGTGCGGCTGTGGTAAATCGTTTGCAAGCTGCTGCTAAGTTGACCGAGTTGCCTGCCCCGCGCGCCGGGCATAAGGCGAACCGCAAAGCGGCAACGGAGGCAGACACCAATAATGCCAGCGGTAGTAACAAGTAGCGCAAGGAATGCAGGGGGTAAAGATGCCGATGCCAACTAAAAATGCTGCTGCACCAAAACCGGTAGCGCACGCGCTGGTGGGTAAACCGCCGCAGTCCCGAACTGCGGGCGGGGAACGCCTAATGCGGTTATGGGGCATGTTGGTTTACCTGGGGCACCATTCGCATGTTTCACTAGAAACTCTGGCACATGAATTCGGCATTACTAAAAATCAAGCCGAAAAAGATGTAAAAGCTTTATCAGATGTAGAGACTCCAGGTCAAACAGGTTTCTATTTAGTTGATTTAGATTATGAGGCGTTGGATGAAGATAAGGAAGTACGCCTAAAAATTGGGGCCCCGGTTACTATACCAATGCATTTTGCGGACGATGATGTAGCGCCTTTGATTGCCGGGTTGCAAGCTTTAAAAGATTCTGAATTTGTGGGCTCAATCCCGGACCGCGTTGAGGTAGTAGATTCGGCGTTGCATAAGCTAAAAGAGATCGCTGGCCCGCAAGCTGATGCTTTAGATTTGAAACTGCCCCAAGTGCCAAACCCGCTGGTAGCACAAATATTAGCTAAATCAATTATGGCTGGGCAGCGCATTTCCATCGAATATGTAACTACGGATGATGTGGTAACTCGGCGTGATGTTGACCCGGTAGTAGTTGTTACTCAGGACCGCCATGCTTATTTGCGTGGATATTGTTATTTCCGTAAACAGCCGCGCGTATTTCGCCTTGATCGCATTCTAAAAGTAACCCCATTAGAAATGCCAGTAGATCAAAAGAATGTTGCCACCGTAACTCGCGACTCCAATATTGCTAAAGAAGCGGCAATGGCGGGTAGTTTTGATGCCACCGTGGTTTTAGGCCCTGGCGCGCGTTGGTTAGCAGAAGAGCTACCTGCATATGTTTATGACTTACCAGATGGTAATTTTGAGGTGCATTTGCAAGTTGCTTCCCGCCATTGGTTGGAAGGCTTGCTGCTGGGCGTGGCGCCGCACGTGCTAAGTGTTACGCCCCCGGAACTGGCACTGGATGTTGCCAATATGGCGCAGACAGCCTTAGCTAACTACTAGGGCGCGACATCGTCGGCGCAAGCCGGGCCGATTGTGGAAAAATAGCAAGTCAGATGACTGCCACAAACTCTGTTACTGCTGCCGCCGCTAGGCCCACAGCCACCGTACGCCCGCCCCACGGCTCCCACTATCCGATCACTGGTGCGATCCCCATCGTGACCAGCCCAACTCCCGATGGTGAGTTGTACCCCTGGGCTGCCGACCCGCGCCAAGTTATGGCGGAACTGGGCAGCAACGATAACGGCCTAACCACCGCCGATGCTGATCAGCGCCTCGCCAAATACGGACCTAACCGCCTAGCCGCTGCCGCGCGCAAACCCTGGTACGTAAAACTGTGGCACCACCTGTCAGACATTTTGATTCTGATGTTGATCGGCGCTGCCATCCTCAAAGCGATTTTGGGTGACTGGATTGACTTCTCCGTCATCGTGGCGGTAATCGTCATCAACATCGCGATCGGGCTAATCCAAGAAGGCAAAGCCGAGGCAGCGCTCGATGCGATCAAGGGCATGTTGTCATCCACTGCCACCACCTTGCGCGATGGTGCTTGGGTGGAGATCGATGCCGAAACGCTAGTGCCGGGTGACATCATCCGCGTACGCCCAGGTGACCGCGTTCCTGCTGATGCTCGGTTAATTGAAGCCGCAAACTTGCAGGTAGAAGAGTCTGCCTTGACCGGCGAATCGGTGGCATCGGTTAAAAGCGCCGCCGCCGTGGGCGCTGAAGCCAATGTGGGCGACCGCACCTCTATGCTATTCAGTTCAACGCTGGTGGTGGCTGGGACGGGCCTCGCGATCGTGACCGCCACTGGCTCGCGCACCGAAATCGGCCACATCCAAGAGATGATCGCTGAGGCCGAGCACATCGATACCCCGCTCACCAAAGCCATGGCGTCGTTCGGGCGCAAGTTGGCGATTTTGGTGCTGATCCTCGCTGCGCTGATGGCACTGATCGGCTTCTTTTTGCACGGCCGCACCGGCGGGGACTTAATCTCTACCATCATCGGGTTTGCGGTTGCCGCCATCCCCGAAGGTTTACCGGCGATGGTTACTATCACCCTGGCCTTGGGTGTGCAGGCGATGGCGCGGCGAAACGCGATTTCCCGCCACATGACTTCCGTGGAAACTATCGGCTCTGTTTCGACCATTTGTTCGGACAAAACTGGTACACTTACGCAAAACGAAATGACAGTGCGCGAGGCGATCACCCGCCACGGCGACTATATGGTTACCGGCAGCGGTTACTCGCCCGAGGGTGAAATTGACTACCTGGGTTCTGGCACTCAGGCCGGTCAAACTCGCGATATTCGCGCGCTCGGCAAAGTGATGGAGTTGTGTAATGATGCCCAGTTAACCCGCGATAGCGATGGGCGCTGGAAGTTAGTCGGTGAGCCGACTGAGGGCGCCGTGTACGTATTTGGCCGCAAGTCCGGGGTGGATACCACCGGCTGGACTCGCGTTGCCGAAATTCCCTTTGACTCTGCCACCAAATACATGGCCACCATCTCACAAGACCCAGATGGTGACCGGTGGATTATGGTCAAAGGCGCTTTGGATGCTGTAGCGCGCCGCTGTACCACCCAGTTAGCAGCCGATGGGCGCACCGTGGAGCCGTTCGATGCCGACTTCTGGACGGCCAAGATGGATTTCTTGGCTGCGCAAGGTTTGCGGGTACTGGCTGCTGCCCATTATGACATCGAAGATCACATTGAGAGCTTTGACGCTGATGGGCCTACTGGCTTGACGATGGTGGGCATTGTCGGCATCGTAGATCCGCCGCGCCCAGAAGCCATTGATGCAATTGCCGAAGCTCGCCGTGCTGGCATCGCTGTCACCATGATTACTGGTGACCACGCGGGCACCGCTACCGCCATCGCGCAAGAAATGGGCATCACTGATGGCCCTGGTGCGCCCACCTTGACTGGCGCGCAACTCGAAGCGATGTCCGATGAAGAACTGCGCCAAGTGGTGCGTGACGTGCATGTTTATGCCCGCACCTCGCCGGAGCACAAAATCCGCATTGTGCGCGCTTTGCAGTCGCATGGTGAAGTGGTGGCGATGACGGGCGATGGCGTGAATGACGCGCCAGCGCTTACCCAGGCTGATGTGGGCGTGGCCATGGGCATCAAGGGGACTGAAGCCACCAAAGAAGCCGCTGACATTGTGTTGGCAGACGATAACTTTGCCACCATCGAACGGGCCGTGGCTGAGGGCCGCCGCATTTATGACAACATCCGCAAAGCCATTTTGTTTATGTTGCCTACTAATGGCGCCCAAGCGCTGGTTTTGCTAACCGCTACTTTGGCGGGTTGGGCCTTGCTGCCACTCGCGCCAGTGCAAGTACTGTGGGTGAACATGGTGACCTCTGTGTGCCTGTCATTGCCGTTGGCCACCGAAATTGCCGAGCCGGACGTGATGAACCGGCCCCCGCGTGACCCGCGCACGCCATTATTGACTCGTGACTTCCTGATCCGCGTGTTACTGGTTTCACTGCTGATCGGCGGCGCCACCATGTTGATGTTCTGGTTGGGCATTAACCGCTTTGGTATGGCGTTGCCGCAAGCGCAAGGTTTGGCGGTCACCATGTTGACCCTGGGTCAAGTCGCTTACCTGTTCAACTGCCGTTTCTTAGGCTCGTCTTCTTTGACACTGCGGGTATTTATGGGCAACCGGGTGGTTTGGTACTCCATCGGCGCACTGCTGGCCCTGACCTTGTTGTTCCTGTACACCCCGCTGCTGCAAAACATCTTCCGTGTTTCCGGCATCGGACTCATGGAATGGCTCTACGCCATCGGCTTTGCCATCCTCATCTTCCTCCTAGTAGAACTCCTAAAGTGGATTGACCGCCGCCGTTAATTCGGTCCGTTTGCGCCCATCTGCTACGTTCTCGCACCCGCTCATGGAGTCTGCCTCCACTTCGCTCATGCTCCGCCTTGCATCTGGACGCAACCGCACGCGAATTAGTTACTCTGAGAACTGGGTGCGGTATAGGTCGGCGTAGAGGGCGTTTTGGGCTAGGAGTTCGGCGTGGGTGCCGCGTTCAACTACGCGACCTTGGTCTAGCACCACGATTTGGTCGGCAGCACGTACGGTGCTCAGACGGTGGGCGATCACTAGCGAAGTGCGGCCCTTGAGGGCTTGTTCTAGGGCAGCTTGAACGGCGGCCTCATTCTCGGAATCTAGGCTGGCGGTGGCTTCATCTAGCACGATGATGTCAGGCGCCTTGAGGAAAACCCGGGCAATAGCTAACCGCTGCCGCTCGCCACCAGACAGGCGATAACCACGGTCACCCACCACGGTATTCAAACCTTCTGGCAGGGACTCAATTAAGCCCCAAATCCGCGCGCGTTGGCAAGCTTCCTTTATTTCTGCATCGGTGGCATCGGGTTTAGCAAAGCGCAGGTTTTCCCCGATAGTATCGTGGAATAGGTGAGCTTCTTGGGAGACTGTGCCAATAACCTCACGTAACGATGCCTGGGTGACGTCGCGTAAATCCGCCCCCGCAATTTTTACTTCACCGGAAGTTGGGTCATACATGCGCGTGACTAACTGCGTCACGGTGGTTTTCCCCGCGCCGGAAGGCCCAACCAATGCCGTCATCGTGCCTGGAGGAACAGTAAATGTTACATCTTGCAAAGTATTGCCGGTGGGGTAACTATCTAGAATGGCAACAGATTCTAACGATGCTAAAGAAACATCGCTGGCGCGCGGATACGCGAATTGCACGTGGTCTAATTCAATGGAAGCACCATGGGCCGCAACATCGTCCGTTAATAAATGCGCCCCAGGGTTATCGGCCACCATGGGTTGCAAATCCAAAACCTCTAGCACCCGCTCAAAAGAAACCAAAGCCGTCATAACTTCAACTTGCACATTTGACATTGCGGTTAACGGACCATAAAGCCTGCTCAGAAATGCAGTTAAAGCAATTACCGTACCAACTGTTAAGGTGCCACTAATTGCCTGTAAACCACCGAACCCATAAACCGATGCCACCGCCAAAGCCGCAATAGTGGATAAGCCAACCCGGAACCAAGTGGATAATAATGCCCTTTTAATACCTAGTGAGGCCAAAGCGCCAGCGGCACCTGCGTACTTCGCTGACTCCCGGCGAGGGTCGCCAAATACTTTCGCCAAATGAGCGCCTGCCACATTAAACCGCTCTTGCATTAATTGAGAAGCATCGGCATTTAAGTCCATGCCTTCTCGGCTTAACACTGCCAGTTTTTTGCCAAAATAGCGGGCGGGTAAAACAAAAACCGGCACCAATATTAATGACAATAAAGTGAGGCGCCATTCCATAGCAAACATGGCAATTAAAGTGATAATAATTGTTAGCCCATTGGAAACTACGGTTTGTAAAGTAGAAGTAAATGCTTGTTGCGCACCTAATACATCGCCATTCAAACGCTGCACCAAAGCACCGGTACGGGTTCTAGAAAAGAATGCCAGCGGCATCCTTTGCACATGATCAAATACCCGCGTGCGTAAATCGTAAATAAGGCCCTCACCAATGGTGGCTGATACCCAACGTTCGGCAACGGACAGCCCTGCCGATAACAAGGCCAGTAATCCAGCCGCAACGGCGCTCCAAATAACCACGGAACGGATGCCAGGCGTGATGCCGTTATCAATTAAGTTGCGGAATAGCAGTGGCACCGCCGCCGTGGCTGCGGCATCGAGGGCTAATAACAGTACAAAAATGGCGAGTTTGCCCCGGTAAGGGCGGGCAAATTCCCAAATGCGGCGCAGCGTGGTGGAGGCTAATTGGTGTTTAGTCACTTCCGTATCGCGCGAGTAACTCTGCATCGCGCGCATCCCGCCCATACCTCGGCCCATGCTCAAAGAGTGTACCGTCCCAGCTCGCGTGTGTTTGGGATAAGCTGCAAGGCAGAACCGCAGGGAGTGGAGGCAGGCTCCATGACCGTAGGTGATAACGCAGCAGATTGCCCAAACAGACCGAGCGATTGTCTGGGGTTCATGGCACCATTGTGGCCATGGCTTATGGCGACGGTGGCGACCGTAGAAACAATGACCGCAACTCATCGCGTGGCGGCAATAACGCTGGGCGCGGCGGTAATGGTGGTGCGCGCGGAGGCGGCGGTGCAGGTCGCGGTGGCTACGGCGCAGGTGGCGGAAATAGTGAAAGCGGCGGAAACCGTGACGGCGGACGTGGAGGTTATGGCTCCGGTGGTGGTCGCGATAACGGGCGCAGCGGTGGCTATGGTGCTGGCGGCGGTTATGGCTCCGGCGGTGGCCGGAGCGGCCAGGGCGGTTCTGGTGGTGGTTTTAACCGAGATGGCGGGTCACGCGGCGGCGGCTCACGGGATGGTGCCTCGCGCGGCGGCGGGTATGGCAACCGCGATTCCGGCGGCTACGGCGGGCGCGATTCTGGCGGACGCAGTGGTGAATCGGGGGGCCGTAGCGGAAGTTATAGCCGTGACGGCGGGCGCCCACAAAGTGGCGGCGAACGTGGTTATGGTGGGCAGCGGGGCGAGAGTCGTGGTGGCAGTTACGGAAACCGCAATGGGGGTTCGCGTGGTTTTGGCGGTTCGCGCCCTGATTATGAGCGTACGGAACGAAGCGGCCAAAACCGGGGTGGCGGGTTTGGCGGTGACCGGCGCAATTACGATGGCGGAGGTCGCAGCGATGACCGGCGCCCACCTCGGCAAGATTCCCGTCCGGATTACGAACGGACTAGGCGCGACAATGACCGTGGCTTTGGTGATCGGCAAGAGCCGCGCCGCAGTTCGCGGCCTGATTATGAACGTGGGGATCGCCCGCAACGCGGCGGGTTTGACCAGCGCAGCGAGCGCCCCAGTTACGGTGATCGTCCCAATCGTGGCGGTTCCAGTGACCGCAGTTTCAATGATCGCGGCGAGCGTCCGATGCGGGGTAATTACGAAGGACGCGGTGGTGAACGGCCACAGCGCGGCGGCGTTGATCGGCGCGATGGTGTCAGGCCGCAAACGGCTGGCGACCGGCCTGAACGGGGCGGTTTCGATCGGGACGACCGACGCGGAGCCCACGATGGTGGCAGGCGCGACTTCGGTGGGCGCGATGGGAACCGGCGCGATGGTGGGCGTAATGGTGGGTTCAAAGATCAAGCCCCTCGGCAGCGCACCGACTTACCCATTGATGACGATGTTGAGTACCGGATGCTGCCTAAAGAAGCCCGGGATTCCTTACGTGGACTGAATAAAGAACATGCCGAAGACGTGGGCAAACTGCTAATTATGAGCGGCAGGTTGCTCGATGAAGATCCAGAACTGGCTTACAAATACTCACAAGAAGCGCTGAAACGTGCAGCCCGGATTGACGTGGTGCGCGAGGCAGCGGGCATCGCTGCTTACGTGACCGAACGTTATGATGAAGCGCTGCGGGAGTTGCGAACCGCGCGGCGCCTCAGTGGCTCAAGTGAGCATTTGCCGTTGATGGCCGATGCCGAGCGCGGCTTGGGCCGCCCGGAAAAGGCACTGGAATTGGCCAACAGCCCCGAGGCGGACACGCTGGACAACTTTGGCAAGATCGAGCTTGCCATCGTCGCTAGTGGTGCCCGCGCTGACCTGGGCGAATATGAGGCGGGCCTTGCCATCCTAGATAAGCTGCCGCCACTGGAAGGCGACTTAGCGTTGCGGGTTTTGATGGCGCGGGCGGCAGTTTTGCAGGCTGCGGGGCGCGATGATGAGGCCGAGGCGTTGCTGAGTGATTTCGATGCCGATGATTTGGACCGCGCTGCGGGCAATCTGCCTGACCCGATTTACATCTACGAAACTTTTGAAGAGCCAGAACAGGACCAAGAGCCGGATCTGAACTTGGACGCGGTGCAGCCCGAGAGTGACGATGGCCGCGTGGCCTATGCCGATGATGATATTGCGCACCGAGCGGTAGCGGGAGGCCATGCCTGGGACGATGAAGACGAAAACGAAATTGTCGAAGCCGAATTGGTGGAGCCTGAACCGAGCGGCCCTAGCGCGAATCCGGATATGAAAGCCACTTGGACGCCCGCCCCAGCCGATGCGAACGCGGAATTGTTTGCCCGCTTGGAACGCGAACAGGCAGTTAACAGCGAGTATGTTAACAGCGAGTATGTTGATGGCGATTACGGCCACGATACCGATGAAGACCGCGAAGTAGGCTTTGACGATGACGATGATTCTGAGTTGCCAGATGAAGACGCGCAAGATTACGAGTTCTGATTGATGTTGAATTCGGATGCTTGGGGGTTAAGTAGCAGCGGCGGGCCGCTTGCTGAGGTTTACGATGTTGCGCTAGTAGATCTAGATGGCGTGGCGCGCAAGGGTCACAATCGGATTGAACATGCCACCGAGAGTCTGAACCAGGCGCATCATCAAGGTTTGCGTGAAGTTTTTGTCACCAATAACGCGGCCCTCACGCCCAGCCAAGTCGCTGAACAGCTTGGCACGCTCGGCATCGAATGTACGCCCGATGATGTAATGACTGCTGCCATGGCTTGTGGCGCTTTGCTGCAAACTAAATTGGAGCCGGGGGCAAAAGTGCTGGTAGTTGGCGGTTCGGGTCTGTTGCAAGCCGTAGGCGATGCGGGTTTCACTGTGATTCACTCAACTGAGCCCAACGCTGCCGACCAATACCCAGACGCCGTGGCCATGGGTTATGCGCCTACTGTGGCGTGGGCCGACCTAGCTGAAGCAGCTTTCGCAGTGCAAAATGGGGCTTGGTTCGTGGCATCCAACCTGGATAAATCGCTCCCGTTAGCTCGCGGCAATGCACCCGGCAACGGAGCCTTAGTTGGCGCCGTGCAAGCTGCCACCGGGGTCACGCCTGCCAGTGCGGGTAAGCCTTCGCCCGCCATGTACCTATTGGTGGTATCACGTACTGGCGCCAAGAATCCGCTAGTGATTGGTGACCGGCTGGATACTGATTTAGGTGGAGCGCGAGCGGCTGGGATACCTGGTTTACACGTGCTAACCGGGGTTTCTTCTGCGCGCGATGCCGTGCTAGCTCAGCCCGAATACCGCCCCAATTACATCGGCACAGATTTACGTACCTTGTTTGAAACTCACGTGGCTCCGCAAGAAGGCCCCGATGGGTGGTGGGTCTCAAATGGGCGCGCTGCCTGCGTTTCCGACGATGGGAAACTCGAACTGGACAGCCAAGGCCCCAATGGAATTGACGCAGTGCGGGCCGCGTGCGCCGCAGTCTGGGCCGCCTCCGATGCTGGAATAAAAATTGACCCAGCCTCCGTCCCAGATTTTCAGGTTTCGTAGCTTGTCATTCTGCGGCAAGGGAGTGGAACGACCGCAGATCGCAGAATCCAGAAAGCGCCGTTAATGAACAACAGACTAGATGTCGAACTAGTTAGTAGGGGGTTGGCGCGTTCGCGGGCAGAAGCAAGTTCCCTCATCAAAGCCGGTCAGGTGCTGGTGGATGGAAAATCTGCGCAGAAACCAAGCCAATTAGTTTCCGACACTGCGATATTGCAGGTGAAAGATGCTGAACAATTAGCATCCAGGGCCGGAGGCAAGTTGGCGCTCGCGGTAGCAGAGCTGCGTGCCGCCGGGTTTGAAGTTGAGATTGCAGGCCAAAACTGCCTCGACATTGGGGCCTCTACTGGCGGGTTTACCCAGGTATTACTAGAAAACGGTGCGGCATCGGTTGTCGCGCTAGACGTGGGCCATGGGCAATTACGCCCCGAAATCCGCGACAACCCGCACGTGATTGTCAAAGAGCGAGTCAATGCCCGTTACCTCACGGCGGAACAATTGCCATTCCAGCCCCAATTTATTACCGCTGACGTTTCTTTTATATCGCTAACGATGTTGTTCCCCGCAATCCGGGCGGTAGCGGCACCCGGCGCCCAAGTATTGTTGCTGGTCAAGCCGCAATTTGAAGTGGGCAAAGGCAAGCTCGGCAAAGGTGGGGTAGTGCGTGACCAACAGCTAATTAGGCATGTGCTGGACGATGTGGCAGCATCGGCGCACCAAAACGGTATCCAAGTGACCAAAGTTATGCACAGCCAAGTAGTTGGTACCAATGGAAATCAGGAATATTTTCTTTTTGGGCACCTTTTCCCCTGTGCATAAAAATATTGGCGCGTGTACATCGAACAACCGTGTCCAAGGCGCGGGATAGGATGAAAACATGCCGCGCAAAGTAATGGTTGTCACCAACCCGGAGAACCCCGTTGCGGTTGCCGCCATGTCTGAAACCCGCCCGGCCTTAGAGGCGGCTGGTTTTGAGGTGGTGGAATCCAATGAACACCACCACTCTCTTTTCGGCGATCCCGCCGCGGAAGCCCGTAACCGCGCGGAAGTTGCTGGCTGCGAACTGGTGATTGTGCTGGGTGGTGACGGCACCATTTTGCGGGCCACTGAATTAACCCAGGGCAGTGACATTCCGATTTTAGGGGTAAACCTAGGTCACGTCGGGTTTTTAGCCGAAGCCGAACGGGAAAACCTTTCCGATGCTGTGGCCCGCGTAGCCAGCGGCGATTACAGCGTGGAAGAACGTGTGGTTGCGAGCGTGGCCGTTTATCTACCGGGGCAGCGAACTCCAACTGTGGGTTGGGCGTTAAACGAAGCCACCATTGAAAAATCGAGCCGCCAGCGCATGATTGAAGTAGGGGTCGAGGTGGATGACCGGCCGTTGATGAGTTTCGGCTGCGATGGGGTAATCATTGCCACCCCCACTGGTTCCACTGCGCACGCTTTTTCGGCTGGGGGGCCTGTGTTGTGGCCGGATGTGCAAGGCATTTTGCTAGTGCCGCTTTCAGCGCACGCGCTGTTCGCCCGGCCCTTGGTGATTGGGCCTAGCTCAGAATACCGAGTTACGTTATTAAACAGGTCCCCAATGCGCGCGGTGCTAACTTGTGACGGTCGGCGCAGCATTGAGTTGCCATTGGGATCAACGGTTGTAGTCCGGATTGACGACCGGCCACTTAAATTTGCCAGATTAACGGAGGCACCGTTCACTGATCGCCTGGTTTCCAAGTTTGAATTGCCGGTAGTGGGCTGGCGCGAATCTGCTGCGCAAGTTTCGATGGCAAAATATGCCGATGCGCCGATCACCGCGCGGACCGAGCTGCATCGGGGGGCCCAGCCTACGCAAATCCCGGTTACTACCTCGGATGGGTTCGGGGCCTGACGATGCTGCAAGAACTCACCATCGAAAACCTGGGGGTGATCGCCCACGCTAACTTTCCCCTTGCCAAAGGTTTCACGGCGCTAACTGGCGAAACGGGCGCAGGTAAAACCATGATCCTCAATGCTTTGGCTCTACTACGCGGGGGTAAAAGCGACCCGGCGCTGATTAGAACCGGCGCCGATGAGTTGGTGGTAGAGGCACGCTGGGATGCTGGTGCATGGCCCGGCGCATTGGAAGTTGTTGCGGAGGCTGGGGGCAACCCGGACGATGATGGCGCAGTGATCACGGCCCGGTCAGTTACGAAAACCAAATCACGGGCGCATTTGGGTGGTCGGTCGGTGCCCGCCGCGACCATGGCAGACTTCACCGCTGACCTCATTACCGTACATGGCCAAGCCGATCAAATGCGCTTGCGTACCCCAACCCGGCAACGTGCCGCGCTGGACGCTTACGCGCCCGTGAGTCACCGCGATGTTTTGTTTGCATACCAACGGGCCTGGGAGCAGCGTGGTGAGGTGGCTCGCAAGCTGGAGCAGTTAACTGTTGAGCGGTTTAGCCGCAGCCAACTTGCGGTTCTGCTCACCGAACAATTGGCTGAGGTAGAGGCGATTGACCCACAAGTCGGCGAATATGGCGAGCTAAGCTCGCAGGTGGCGCGGCTGTCCAACGCAAACGCGCTGCGTGTGTCGGTTGGCTCTGCCTATCACGCCTTGACTGGCTCAGCCTTGGCCTTTGCTGACGGTGGTGGCGATTATGGCGATGAGTCCGTCAGCGTTACCCTGTTGCTTGACCAAGCTAAGCGCGAACTAAGCAATGCTATGCACGATGATGCGAGCCTAGCGCCGCTGGCGGAGCGCTTAACGGAAGCCGGGTATTTGGTTGCGGATTTAAGTGCCGACTTGGCTAGCTACGCCAGCACTTTGGACGGCGACCCGGCGCAACTAGAAGCATTACAAAACCGCTTGGGGGCACTAAACACCTTGGCGCGCAAGCATGGAATGTCCGCAGATGAAGTAGTGGAGTGGGCGCAGCAAGCCAGCTTGCAGTTACTAGACCTGAGTAACGATGATGACGCCATTGAGACTTTGACTGCGCAGTTGGCGGAACTGGATGCCAAAGTTGCCGAGTTGAGTACCGCATTGACTGACGGCCGCTTAACGGCAGCAACGGCGTTAGCAACTGCAGTCACTAATGAGCTTGGTGGCTTGGGCATGGCCAACAGCGCCGTGCAAATCACGGTAGAGCCTACCGAGCCAAGCCCCAGTGGCGCCGACTTGGTAATTTTTTGGTTGGTGCCGCACCCGGGGGTAGAGCCAAGGCCCATTGCGAAAGGTGCCTCGGGCGGGGAGTTGAGCCGGTTGATGTTGGCGATCGAGCTGGTTTTGGCATCGCAACAGGCAAATTCAATGTCTGGTTCGTTGCCAACCTTTGTGTTTGATGAGATTGATGCTGGCGTGGGTGGTAGGGCCGCTAATGAGATTGGCAAACGCTTGGCCCAGTTAGCGCAGTTGACTCAGGTAGTGGTGGTTACCCACCTAGCGCAGGTTGCGGCATTCGCGGATCAGCAGTTGGTTGTGGCAAAGGCTGGCGGGGAAACCACTGTCGGCATCGTCGAAAGTAAAGCCCGCGAAAAAGAAATCGCACGCATGCTTTCCGGCGCTGATGATAGTGCGACTGCGCTCAAGCACGCCCGCGAACTTTTGGCTTCGGCACAGAAAGTTTCTGGACTGAGTGCGCCAGCCAAAAGCGGGCGGTAAATAACCCGTTATTCTGCGGCGAGTCCAGTGTGGGTAACTGCATGGGATGAAGAACGCAGAATCACACTAGCGGATAACTGAAAACACTGTAAAGATTAAGGGGTGGCGATGGACGTACATGTAAACGACGGCGTGCGGTTGCAAAAGCTGCTGGCCGATGCCGGGTTCGGTTCCCGGCGCAAGTGTGAAGAGTTGATTGCGCGTGGCCACGTTGAGGTAAATGGTCAGTTGGTGACGGAACTCGGCACCAGGGTTGACCCGGCCACTGCTGAAGTGCAGGTAGATGGCATGCGCGTGGAGTTGGACACCGGCAAAATTGTGGTGGCGCTGCATAAACCGGTGGGCGTAGTCTCCGCCATGTCGGACCCAGAAGGCCGCCCCACACTGGCCGACTTTGTCAAAGACCGCCCGGAACGTTTATTCCATGTGGGCCGCCTAGATTATGACTCCCAAGGCTTAATTTTTATGACCAATGATGGTGAATTAGCGAACCGCCTTAGCCACCCTAAATATCATGTGCCCAAAACTTACATTGTCACTATCGAGGGCGAATTATTCCCGCGCTTACAAAAGATGCTGCTGGAAGGCGTAGATGTGGGTGATGGGTTTGCTAAAGCTGACCGGCTGAAATTATTGCAAACTAATGGGGAATACTCGTTGGTTGAAATCCAAATTCACGATGGCCGCAACCGTATTGTGCGGCGCATGTTCGATGCGGTGGGTTGCCCCGTCATCGAACTAGTGCGTACCAAATTCGGCCCCATAAAACTAGGTGAACAAAAGCTGGGCCGCACCCGCGTCTTGAATAGCACAGAGGTGGGCAGTTTAATGAAAGCCGTAAATTTATGAGCAGTTGCCCCGTGGTTTTGAGGCGGGATAAACCCATTCTCACCCAATAGACTCCACCCCGTCATTCAAGAACTTACTCAATCGGCTTGGCAATTGAATGCAAGCATTCATTGCCCTCGCCTCAATCGCAAGAGGCGGCAAGGAACGTTAGTGACGAAGATCGCAGAATCTCGTACCGGTCAGAATTAGTAAATAGGAAATAATAAAAATGGTAGTTATTGCAATTGATGGACCTAGTGGTTCGGGTAAAAGCTCGGTGGCTAAGGCGGTAGCCAAGCGCTTGGGTTATGCGTATTTGGACACGGGCGCGATGTACCGCGCGGCAACCTTGTGGGCAGGCGGCGAGGTTGATGACCTAACTGATAAAGACGCCGTCACCGCTGCGGTTAGGGCGATGCCGCTAGTCTCTGGTTTGGATCCCGATGCCGCCACGGTCACTTTGGCGGGCAATGACGTTACCGAAGCTATCCGCTCCGAGGGCGTATCCGAGCAGGTCAGCAAAGTTGCCACCAATCTGGATGTGCGCGCCGAGATGAAGCGGCGCCAACAACACATCATCCGGCAAGCCCTAGATAATGGGCCGGGCATTGTGGCAGAAGGCCGCGACATCACCACCATCGTGGCTCCCGATGCCGACGTACGGATTTTGCTAACTGCTTCTCCAGGCGTGCGCCTAGCACGCCGTGCTTTGGAGGTGAAGGGCACTGACGATGCTGCCGCACTGGAGCAAACTAAAGACCAAGTTTTGCGCCGTGATGCTGATGATGCCACGGTATCGGAGTTCTTAAGCGCTGCCGAGGGCGTAGAAACTCTGGATTCATCTGCCATGACGTTAGACCAAACTGTTGATGCGGTAATGCATATCATCGAAACTATCACCGGCGTTACCCCGGAATCCCCCACGGGCCGTGGTTTCGAGACGCCTATTGGCTCCTCAAACGACGCCAGCGGCGACACCTTCACCCGTCATTCTGCGGCAAGCACTGCAGGTGCGCAGAACGCAGAATCTCTAACAGGTGAGAATTTTGAAAATGATGAATCCCGCGAACGCGCACTCAAAGCTGGCTTAAACGAGTACGAGTTAGATGAAGATGACCAACGCCTGCTTTACGACGAGTGGGACGGCAGTTTTGAGGATGTTCCGGAGAAACCACTGCCAGTGCTCGCCATCGTAGGCCGCCCCAATGTTGGTAAATCCACGCTGGTCAACCGCATTTTAGGCCGCCGCGAAGCCGTAGTAGAAGATAAACCTGGCGTAACCAGGGACCGCGTCACTTACCAAGGCGAGTGGGCTGGCCGGGAGTTCAACCTGGTGGATACCGGCGGTTGGGAAGTTGATGTTGCCGGCATCGAATCCAAGGTAGCCGAGCAAGCCGAAGTAGCCATCATGCTGGCCGATGCCGTCATCTTTGTAGTAGATGCCACGGTTGGCCCCACCTCAACCGATGAGCGCGTAGTTAAACTGCTGCGCAAATCCGGTAAGCCGGTAATTTTGGCAGCGAACAAAGTTGACGGGCCTAAAGCTGAAGCGGAAGCTGCCGAGCTGTGGTCATTGGGCTTAGGGGAGCCGCACCCAATTTCGGCGCTGCATGGCCGGGGTACCGGCGACTTGCTAGATGCCGCGATGGAAGTGCTGCCCACCGAGTCCGCCGTGGGCGACATCCGCCCCACCGGCCCGCGCCGGGTGGCCCTAGTTGGGCGGCCCAACGTGGGTAAGAGTTCGTTGCTGAACAAACTCGCTGGTAGCAACCGCGTGGTCGTTGATGAAATCGCGGGTACTACCCGCGACCCGGTGGATGAGTTAATTGAAATCAAGGGTGAGCCTTATTGGTTTATTGATACTGCTGGCATCCGCCGCCGGGTTCACCAAACCACTGGCGCCGACTTCTATGCTAGTCTGCGTACTGCCGCAGCCATCGAAAAGGCAGAACTCGGGCTGGTGCTGCTAGATGCGTCCAAACCGCTGACTGAACAAGACATCCGCGTGATCCAACAAGTTGTTGATGCGGGCCGTGCCCTGGTAGTTGTGCTCAACAAGTGGGACTTGATGGATGAAGACCGCCGCTACTATCTGGAACGCGAACTCGATAAAGAACTAGAGCGCATCCCGTGGGCTAAACGCATCAATGTTTCCGCCAAAACGGGCTGGCACACCGACCGGCTGGCCAAGGCGATTGAAGAAGCTCTAGAGAGTTGGGATAAGCGCATCCCGACCGGCAAGCTCAATGCCTTCTTGGGTGAATTGGTAGCGGAACACCCGCACCCGGTTCGGGGCGGTAAGCAGCCACGCATTTTGTTTGCGACTCAAGCCTCGGCGCGCCCGCCACGTTTCGTCATATTCGCGTCCGGGTTCCTAGACCCGCAATACCGCCGCTTCATCGAACGTCGCCTGCGTGAAACTTTCGGGTTCGAAGGCTCGCCCATTGAAATCGGTGTCCGGGTCCGCGAAAAGCGCAAAAAATAAAAATGCCTGAGTTGTTTCCGGTTTCTGAGCATGTGCCCGATGGTGAAACGCCCACCATCGGAGTGCTAGCTGTGCAAGGGGATGTGCGGGAGCACCTGCGCGCGATTGAAGCCGTGGGTGCGCAATCCGCCGTGGTGCGTCGAACTGAAGACTTGGCGGGCATTGACGGCTTGATTATCCCTGGCGGGGAGTCAACCGCGATTATGAACTTGCTGAACGTGTTTGGCATGTTGGAGCCCATCCAGGCTCAGGTTAAGGCAGGGCTGCCGGTTTATGGCAGTTGCGCTGGGATGATCTTGCTGGCTGACCGCATCGTCGGCGGCACCATTGGGCAAACTGGCATTGGTGGGATGGATGCTACCGTGCGCCGCAATGCCTTTGGGCGCCAAGTTGATTCATTCGAGGTAGACCTCACTATGGCGTTCCCGTCTATTGAGTCAGGCGAAATCACGCAGAGCGGTCCGATCCGAACCGTATTTATTAGGGCCCCTTGGGTAGAACAAGCCGCGCCTGAGGTTGAAGTGTTGGCCCAGATCCCGCAACATGACGCGCACGGCAACCCCCTGCCGGAAGCGGCAGTGGGCAAAGTGGTGGCAGCGCGGCAAGGTAACCTGCTAGTGACCGCGTTCCACCCTGAAGTCACGGGCGACCACCGAGTACACCAATTGTTTCTCGACATCGTGCAAGCTGCAAAATCGGCAAAAGGGATTAAGCGCCCGCTGTTACGCGACATTTGACCCGCTCAGGCGGGGCGGAACATAGCCCTTTGGGCGGTGTGACCTAAAAAGGCGCGCCGCGCCCATGCAGATATGCAATAAATACCCCAAAACAGCGTTAAGTTAAGTTACGTCAATGTTGTTCCGTGCTAGTAACCGCTAAGCACGGGTAATAGAGGAGTTTTTATGACTCAAGATAACCGTTACGTTGAGGGTGAGCCCGTAGTAGCTCAGCGTGTAGTTGAGACCACCTACACCCCCACCACCGTTGCCCCGGTATACGAGGCTGTTGAGCCCGTACGTCACCCTGGCCTGATCCCGCTGGCTCTGAGCTCGCTGCTGGGCCTGCTGTCCCTGTTCCTGCCGTTCCTGCGCTTCACCGAGGCTTACCACGGCACCTGGGGCACCGGCACCGCTGCTCGCGCTGTTGAGTTCGTACAGAACCACACCCTGAGCTTCTGGAACTTCAGCCAAGGTATTGGCAATCACCACACCTTCCTGCTGATCCTGTTGGCTCTGGCTGCACTGTTGGCTCTGGTTGCAGCTTTCGCAACTGGCGCTGCTAGCTGGGCACGCCCGCTGGCCGGTATCCTGGGCGCTCTGTCCGGTTTGTACCTGCTGTGGAAAGGCTTCACCCATGGTGGTCTGAGCGGCTTCAACTGGCTGGGCGGCTTCAACCACTTCGGCAGTGGCATTGGCCGTTGGCTGATGATCCTGGCTGGCCTGGCTCTGTTGGCTACCGCTCTGTGGTCGCTGCTGGGCAAGGTACGCGACGCTGCTGACACCGTTGCTACCAACACCTACAACAACTAAGTTGTAACACTCACATTAGGCCGGGGGGTAACCCCCGGCTTTTTGTTTTGCGTTCAGGCGATTGAGCGGCCCGGCGCACCTTAGCCGGGTGTCGAAACCATAGGAGTGATTAGTGTCGATACAGCTTCGGCATATTTGGTATTTATTCAGTTTTTTGAATTGACTTGGTACGCCTTGGCATCGAACGCTTTACTAGCGGGTGGTTCAAGTTGTTATACGTGTGATATCAAGCGTAACTTGCGATAGGCTATGATAAAACGTGTCATAGTAGAAAATGGGTCGCAATGTCAGGTCACTCTAAATGGGCAACCACTAAACACAAAAAAGCCGCTATTGATGCCAAGCGCGGCAAGCTATTTGCCAAGCTCATCAAAAACATTGAGGTAGCAGCCCGCACTGGCGGTGGTGACCTAAACGGTAACCCCACTTTGTACGATGCCGTACAGAAAGCCAAAAAGAACTCAGTACCTAATGACAACATTGACCGCGCCGTTAAGCGCGGGTCAGGCGTGGGTTCCGAGGCAGTTAACTACATTGACAAGATGTATGGCGGCGTAATTGGCGGCGTGGCTATTTATGTAGAATGCCTAACCGATAACGTAAACCGCGCGGTTGCCGAAGTAAAAGTTGCCTTTAATAAAAATGGGGGCAAGTTTGCCGATAACGTTGATTCGGTGGCCCGGTTATTCAACCGCAAAGGCCAAATCATCGTACCGAAAACCGGCGGCGCTACTGAAGACGACGTAATGCTGGCAGCCCTTGATGCAGGCGCTGAAGAGGTAACTGATCAGGGCGATGAAATTGAAGTCATATGCGAACCAACTGATTTAGTTGAAGTACGCAAAGCTATTCAAGATGCTGGCATTGATTATGATTCAGCTGAAGCCATTTTCTACCCAGATCAATTTATGCTGGTGCAAGCAGATTTAGATACCGCCAAGAAAGTCACTCGCCTAATTGATGCCTTGGAAGATTTGGATGACGTACAAAACGTCTATGCCAACTTTGATGTCTCTGATGAGGTAGCTGCCGCCTTAGATGAGGAATAGGCGTCGGCACCGTACACCCGGCGGTTGCGGCGCGGTATTTCGCGCCGCCGCTTGTCGAAACCATAGGGTGCGCAATAGGCTCAACATATGCGCGTACTAGGTGTTGACCCGGGGCTGACTCGGTGCGGCATCGGCATTGTTGATGCGCAAGGCCACAAGCTGCAGTTTGTGGCGGCGGGCGTGATCCGGACTGACGCGGCCAAGCTAGTTGAGTTGCGCCTGCTCGGCATCGAACAAGGCATTGCAGAGTGGCTGGACGAGTTTCAGCCCGATGCCGTGGCAGTGGAGCGGGTATTTGCCCAACATAATTTACAAACGGTGATGGGCACCGCCCAGGCTGCTGGCATCGTGATTACCGCCTCAGCAAAACGAGGTATTCCAGTTAGTTGGCACACGCCTTCCGAAATCAAAGCTGCAGTGACGGGCAACGGCCGGGCCGACAAGCCTCAGGTGCAATTTATGGTGCAACGGATTCTGCATCTATCAGAAACACCCAAACCAGCCGACGCAGCCGATGCCTTGGCTCTAGCCATCACGCATATTTGGCGCCCCACCAGCGCCGACGGAGTAGGTCAACCTATCCGGTCGGCTGAGGATCGCAATGCGCAGGCTTGCCCTCCCGCCGCAGCCAGGTCAGCGCGCCGCGAAACCCCAACCGAGCCGCGTACTTCCGCAACTCAAAAATGGCTAGAAGCCGAGGCAGCAGCGAAGCACAAAAACCCCCGCAGTTGGCAATAATAATGTCACTAATAGCAAGCTAAGCAACGAAACCTAAATGGGCAACGCCACGCTGGTGTGCGCCGGAGTGGTGATTGCTTCGCCATCGAACAGGGGCACCCCAGCTAGGGCGTAAGTGGTGGTTACTGGGCGTGAGCTAGCGTTGATAATGTGCAGCAGATCGCCTGCCGGGGAAGTAGTGGTGAGCGTGAGCAAACCGGGGGTGGCAATCCGAGCCAGCCCTGGGGTGGCGCCCAATTCGCTGAACACGCGGCGCCAGAACTGCTCATCGTACCCAAAATCGCACCCAATTACTATGGCCCTGCCACCGGTCTTGGGCTTAGAAAGGATACCGCAAGGTAAGCCGCTCAGGGCTTCCCGCAAAATGGGTTGGTACTTACCTTGATAATAATTTTCAGCACGGGGCAATAGTTGCGCGCGGCCAATCCGGCGCTCGGTACCGCGGCCCCAAGCCGGGATGACCGAGAGGAAATTCCCATGTCCATCGTGCATCGTGGTTGGAGTGCCAATGCCCAGATAATCAGCCACGATAGTGCAGGGCGTACCATCGAGCGCTACGGTAGGGACCTCGCCAACTAGCAACAATGCTCCACCGGAAAACAAATGCGCTGCCAACCGTTCTTGTACAAACCGATCCATCGCCCCAGGCGACCCCAACACCACTAAATGCGGCATGGTCGTTTTCGGGTTTTGCAGGTCAACTGCACCGTACCGGAAGCCCAGGGTGTGCATCACTTTACCGATGATGCCGCGCGGCCCTAACCCGCGAGCGTAAGCTAAATCGCCCACGGCATCGCCCGGCTCGGTGGCAGGGCGATATTCAGTTAAATAATTATCCAATACCAAGCCGAGGGCTACCTCATCGTGAGTTTCTACCGAGTTAACTAAGCGCGGTTCAAGTTCCGCCGCCAAATGCATCGCGGCAGCTGTGGAATCAAATGCGACTCCGCGCGCACCCTCGGGAGTAACCGGAGCAGCAAAGCCGTGCCGCTCCCCAGTGATCCCAAACCGCGTAGTGCCATCGGTACGGGGCGGGTCAGCCACGTAGTTAGTGCCACCGGCAAATAAATAATAGTTGATTAACCGGTTGCCTTGAGCTAATGATAAATGAGTTTTCAATACCACCGCTTCCGGTGAAACATCATTAAATAAATCATCGCCATAATCACCATTGCCTGCTTCAAATTCTAGTGAAGTAAGTGGTTGGTCTGGGCCATTAACCGCCGCTAAGAAAGCGTTTATCATATGCAAGTCAACGGCTTTACCTAATGTGAATTCACCTAAATAATGGTCTGAACCGCCAGCAAACCCAGGGATATCTGAGTAAGACTTAAATAATTGGGAAATGCCGATCGGGAAAGAAGCCCCGCCACCCGCATCGGTGCCATGTACATTAATGTAAAATGGTACCCCGCCTATGCCTACCGAATTCGCCAAATTGGCTAAAGTGGCGATATAGGTAGCGAATTGCGCGCGAGCGAAGCGCCCTAAATCTAACCGTAGGCTACGCGCCCATTGCGATTTCGGGTTTTGAATTGCCCCAGCGAATTCACTGGCGGAATTGGGGAGCGCCGGGTAACGGCTAGATAATTGTGGCCCGTATTCAGTTGCTAACCATTGTTGAAATGCGGCACAAGCCCTGAGTGTTAATTGTGGGGCATTAGCTACCCACGCCAACATACCTACTTCATTATCCAATTGGATGCCAATCACCGGACCGCCCGCAGATGCCATCCGGGGCGCCACTACCGGGCCGAGCGCGGCATACCAACGTTGAACTTCTTGTAAAAACGCCGGGGCCAAATAATCAATATCGCCCGTGGGCGCTAATTTACCTTCCCAGGTGATGGGCAAAATTTCTGGATGCTCAGCGCGAACCCGATTCGGGATGCCCTCATTTGCCAATTCCGCCATTTGAAATGGTCCAGGCCGCAACAACACAAACAAACCAAGCGCCCCAGCCAGATCAATAAAACGCCCTAGGTCAAGGTTGGGTACCCGGGCGCCAGTTGCGTCAATAAAACCATCGCCACGCTCATGCACCACCCAGGGCACATAAGTCGCTACCGTATTGGCCCCAGCTTCGCGCAACAGTTGTAACCGGCTTTCCCAATCATCTATCGCTAAGCGGAAATAATGCACCTCGCCTGCGATAATCAGACGCGGTACTCCGTCAATGGTGATTTCATGGTGCTGAAGTTTTACGTCGGCCACGGGGGATACCTCTTTTCCGAGTGCGCGCAGGCGGCTGGGCTGGTTAGCTTAGAAGCATTGTTACGTTACCACCAAGCAGCCTGAGGAGCATCGTGGCCGAGCAGCTAGCCCCCGCATCTGAAAACAGCGTTTCCGCCATCGTGCAAAACAATGGTGGGATTGAATGGTTGGAGTGGCGCAATATCCGCATCAATATGTATGCCGCCAATCCCTTAGAACCACCCTTAGCTAATTTATGGTTACGTATCTATCGCGATGATGCGGTGGCAGAGTTGCACCCGTTGCTGGGGCCAACCTCTGGCTCCGTGGTAAGTACGGAAAATGGGACTTTGAACGTAACTTGGATAGGGCCTTATTTGAAATTTGAAGCTCAGTTAGTATTGGGTGAGAATGATTTTGCGTGGTTAATTCAAGTAGCCACAGCTGAAGCCGTTAAATTCGATATAATTGCAGTGCAAGATGTTGCCTTAGCGCCTGATTGGTTAGTGCGCATGAATGAATATTATGGTGCGCAATACATAGACGTAACGGTGCTAGATGGTGCTAATGGCCCGGCGCTGGCATTTAGGCAGAATCAGAAGTTCATTAGTACGTATCCGTGGTTGGTATATACTTCAACTGACCGGGTAGTTGGTTATGCCACTGATTTGTTAGATTTAGCCGGGATATCATTGAGGGAGAACCAAACGCCTTCAGGTTTATGGGAGAGAAAGCTAAAATCGCGCCGTTTGCAACATGAACACATTTTGGGCGCATTGCAAACTGAGAAAATAACGTTACAGCCAGGTAGATCCCACGAGTTAGCCGTGGGGGCGCATTTACTAATTTCACATGATAAAGCTACTGGCGAAAGCGATTTGCAATACGTAGCTCAATTCAATAAATGGGCCAATCAAAAGCTGACTGAAATTAGTTGGAGTGACGGGGTTGGTGGCAAAAAGGCTGCGGGTACCCTATTTGGCCCCGCGTGGATAGTGCCAGCGGAACCAGTAGCGTTGGATACCAGCAAAGCTACTTATGTAGAAAAAGATGATGATGGCAAACCATTATCACTGTTTAACACTCCTAGCGAACATGTAGTTTCGCGGGAAAAAGAGTTGGACATTTTAAGGCCGCATGGGCACTTATTGCGTACCGGCGGTAAACTATTACCAGAAGAATCGGTGCTGACCACCACCACCACCATGGGTGGGTTATTCGCCTCATTTTTAACTCAAGGTCATGTTGCCAAAGACAAAATGTTGTCCATCGGGCGCGGTTATCTAGGCCATAGCCGTGCTGCGGGCTTAAGGGTGTTTGTGCAGATTGCTGGCAGGTGGTGGTTGCTCGACGAGCCTTCGGTCTGGACGGTTACCCCGGGCCAAGTGCGTTGGCTATATAAGGTTCAGCAATTGGAGATTCAAGTAACTACCACTGCCCTAACTGATAAACAAGAAGTGCAGGTTGAGGTTGAAGTAATTAAGGGTGAACCTGAGCGGTTTATGTTTGCTTTAAATTTGGCCCTTGATGGCGATGACGGTTTAAACCCTTATCAATTCAGCTTGGAAAATCAAGGCAACGCTACCATTATTAAACCACCTGCCGGTTCGGCGTTGGCGCAGCGGCGCCCTGGGGGCAGCTTCATCATCGAACGTACCGGAGCAGCGGCGACTGCCTTGGCCCAGGGCGACGGGCCGTTGTTTGATGATGGACAATCGCGTGGCCTACCGTGGGTTACCATTACCACCGAACCCACTAAAGCGACCGGATTGAAACTTACCGCTACCTTAGTAGCGGCCCCAGAAGATGTGGGCGAAAAAGATTTCTGGGCTAACGCCTTGAATGGGATTAGCATTGATGCCCCAAGTAACGAAAAAGCGGCGGTACGTTTGCAACAAGAATTACCGTGGCTAGTGAATAACGCCTTAACCCATTATTTAAGCCCGCGCGGTCTAGAACAATACACCGGCGGCGGTTGGGGTACGCGCGATGTTTCACAAGGCCCAGTAGAATTATTGTTAGCTTTAGGCAAATATGATGAACTGCGGCAACTCTTATTAATGATTTTCAGTGCCCAAGGCGAAAATGGTCAGTGGGCGCAAGCGTTTGAAATATTCCCTATTGATAAAACTTCACCTAACGGTGATTCTCATGGCGACGTAATATTCTGGCCCATTTTGGCGGTAGGGCGCTATCTCGAAGCCACCGGAGACGGCAGCATCTTAGATGAAGTAGTGCCGTTCTATGACCCAACCAAACCACTAGTGGAGGGCACATTAAGTGATCACCTCGCCAAAGCAATTACGCGAGCGGCTGAGCTAGTGGTGCCCGGTACGCACCTGGCTGCATATGGGCACGGTGACTGGAATGACTCCTTGCAACCCGCTAACCCGGCCATGGTGGAGGGTATGACGTCAAGCTGGACGGTCACCTTGCATCATCAAGCTTTGGAAACCCTGGCCAATGGTCTAGACCGAGCGGGCCGCGCGGGCGGTGACGAATTGCGGGCCGATGCTGAAGTTATTCTCAAAGAATTCCAACAGGAACTATTGCCGGATGGCGTTTTGGCTGGTTATGGGCTAGCGGACAGTGGTAAATTAAATAGTGATGGTCTACCTCAGATGCGTTATTTGCTGCACCCGCAAGATCAGGATACCGGATTAAAGTATTCCATTTTACCAATGATCCATGCGATTAGTGATGAGATGCTCACTAAAGAACAAGCAGAAAAGCATGTTGAATTAATAAATAGATACATGCTATTACCCGATGGGGCGCACTTATTTGATAAGCCACCGGTTTATCGCGGCGGCCCGATGGAGCAATTCCAACGGGCCGAAAGTGCCAGCTATTTTGGGCGCGAAATTGGCACCATGTATACCCACGCTCACCTGCGGTACGCCGAAGCTATGGCCAAAATGGGCCTGGCCCAAGATTTACTTAAAGCCCTAGATTTGGCCAACCCGGTAGATACTCCAGCAGCTACGCCGGTGGCTAAACGGCGGCAAGCCAACACCTATTTCTCATCATCGGACGCTGCCTTTGCAGACCGATACTTGGCTTCCCAGGGTTGGGATCAGGTGCGCCAAGGCAAAGTGGATATGGAGGGTGGCTGGCGAGTATACAGTTCGGGCCCCGGTATTTTGCTGCGCATCATCGTCGAGTGTTTGCTGGGTATTGTGCGGCGGGGCGATGAACTGATTTTGGATCCAGTTTTAGTGCCGGGCCTAGATGGGATGAGAGTCGCAGTTGACCTCTGGGGCACAAGAATTGAAGTGCTATACCACGTGGGTAAGCGAGGTTTTGGCCCCAGCAGGGTGCTGCTGGATGGCGAACCGGTTGCCGCCACCAGGTTAGAAAATAGGTACCGTGAAGGCGGGCTCGCTATCCGGCGCGCAGACTTAGTTCCGCTACTTTACGATGGTGTTCAACTAGAGGTGGACCTTCCCTAATGCAAAGGCTCAATGGTGGAATAATGAGGTTCAAAAGGTCTCGCAACAAATGGCCGTTGGCTGTTGCTGTGGCGTTATTTGCAACTACTATCGCTGGGTGCGCCAATGTGGGCATGACTCCCGTGCCGCCGGCGCCGGAAGGGTTTATCCCCGTAATCCGCATGCCGTCAGAATCGGTTGGTACAGTGCAAGGGTTGCCAAACTACAATTTCTTAGCGCCGAACCCCACCGTGCGCACGTGGCTGTATGAGCCGCTGATGATAAGGGATGAGTTCACTTGCGAAGCTGTTCCCTGGCTGGCTACCGGATATGAATGGGAAAGCCCATCGCGCTTGCGGCTAGACATCCGCCACGGCGTGCAGTGGACTGACGGCGAGCCGTTTACTGCCCAAGACGTAGCTTTCAACCTAAACTTAGGCCAAGAATACCCAGCCACTGACCGTGCTGGTATTTGGACTGACATGTTTGGCGCTCCAGCCACCTCGGTAACCACTCGCGATGATTACACGGTAATTATTGATTTCGAGGGTACTGCAGTGCTCAAGACAGACCAGATTCTGCGCACGCAGATGTTCCCCAAACACATTTATGAAAATGTAGGCGACCCAACTCTTTACATTGACACTGACCCGGTATCAACCGGTCCATTTATACCCGAAAATTACAACGGCCGCCGGTTAGTGCTGGTGCGCAACCCCACTTACTGGAACCCTGATTTGCGGGTAGAGCGGCTGGTTTTGGAAGGGCAATTTGATGCCAACTCTGCCGCGCTAATGCTACGCAACGGCGGTCTGGACGTTTACTTGGGCGATATCCCCAACCCGGCCCGCTCGGTAGAACGCGCTGGGGTTGGATTCTTCTACCCGCCGGGTGGTACTACCTCAATCGCCATGAACATGACGCGCCCGGCCACTGGGGATCAAGCGGTGCGTGAGGCGGTAGCATACGCAATCGACAAAGATGCGTTGGCACTACGGGCCAGCTTTGGGATTATGGATCCCGGCAGCCAGACGATGTTGAAGCTGCCGATGCAGCAAGACCAAGTGCCCGCCCAGTGGGTAGGGGAAGAGTTTATCCCGTACGATCCAGCCCGCGCGCGGCAAATTCTTGATGATGCTGGCTACACCGTGGGCCCCGATGGTTACCGCCGTAACCCGGATGGTACACCGCTGCACCTAGTGTTCTCAGTGCAAGCTGGTTGGATGGATTACCTGGCGATGGCGGATGTGATTGTTCGAGGCCTTAATGAAGTGGGCCTAGATGTGCGCATGGTCACCACCGATCCGAATGCGATCGATTCGATGAAAAAATCCGGCGAGTATGACATGGTTATGGACGTAATTAGCGGCTCATGCAACCGATCCCGGGAATTGGGTGGGCGGCTAGTAACTTCCCAGATACCGCACGACGATGAAATGTTGCTGAATATTGCTCGGGTAGATGACCCGGAAATTGATCGCTTAATTGAGCAATGGGGTGAAAACATCGACCCCGAGCGCGATAGTTATTACCGTGACCAGGTGATTAATGTATTCCGTGAAAAAATGCCCTACATTGCGATGCAATACGCTCCGATGCGCCTGATTTATCGTATTGATGCTGCAGATGGCTGGCCAAGTGAAGAAAATCCGTACCCTATCGATTCAATGCTTCGAGTTATTACCTCACTGCGCCCCCGTGGCGAAGGTTAGTGGCAGGATAAAACGGTGAAATACTATTTAAGGAAATTCGGTTTTTATCTGCTTACCCTGTTTGCGGCAGTGGTATTAAACTTTATGATTCCACGCATGCAACCCGGGGATCCAGCAGAAATTATGGTGCGCCAACTTAGTGGCCGTGGCCAAGTTGACCCAGCCCAAGTCGAAGCTATTCGCGCGATGTTGGGTTACGCCGATGAGAACGTATTTATTGCTTTCTGGAAGTATTTACTGCAAATATTCCGCGGTGATTTTGGTATCTCATTTACTTATTTCCCGTACTCGGTTACGGAGGTTATTGGGCGAGCACTGCCTTGGACACTAGGCTTAATTGGTATCACCCAAATACTCGCGTTCTTAATAGGTACTCTGTTAGGCGCCTTTGCAGCTTGGAAGCGTAATAGCCGCTTTGACTCCATTATTTCGGTGGGTTCTACTTTTATTGGCAACCTGCAGTCATTTTGGATTGGCATTATTATTTTATTCTTATTTGCTTACCAGTTAGGTTGGTTCCCCGCCACTGGCGGTTATGGGTTTACCGAACCTGGTTGGAACTGGATGTTTGTCGCTGACGTAATATCCCACGCCTTCCTACCGGCGCTGACTCTAATGGTAACTGCCCCAATCGGCTTCATATTGGGCATGCGCAACACTATGGTGCAAGAGCTGGGCGGCGATTATATTAGGTTAGGCCAGGCCGCTGGTTTGGCTCCGCGGCGTATTGCCTTAGGGTATGCCGCGCGCAACGCCCTGCTGCCAACGGTGACTAGCTTCGCTTTGTCATTGGGTATTTTGATGGGAGGTTCAGTGTTAGTCGAATCGCTATTTGATTACCCAGGGATGGGACGGTTAATGGGCGAGGCCACAGCCAACCGCGATTTTCCGCTTATGCAGGCGATTCTGCTAGCCACGATTTTCATTGTTTTGACCGCAAGCTTCTTGGTGGATCTGCTTTACGGCGTCATTGACCCCAGGGCCCGCCGGAGCGGTTCTTAATCAATCCAAGGAGTAGGTAATGTCTACAATTGCTGCCGATCCCACTGGGTTGATCGCAGAATCTGTAATTGAAAATGCAAAAATTCAGCGCCCGCCGCGTTGGTATGAGGTGCTGTGGTCTTCCAAGAAAGCCCGAATCGGTATCATCATGCTGGGGTTCTTTGTGTTGATGGCATTGGCGGCACCGTTGCTGACCCCGTACAGCCCAAACGATTCCACGTTTATGCCCACCCAAGATCCCTCGGGGCAACACTGGTTAGGCACTAATACCCTGGGTTACGATATCTGGACGCAGTTACTTTATGGGGCTCGGCTCTCAGTACTGATTGGTATTGTGGGTGGGTTAGGTGTCACCCTTGTTTCTTTACTAGTTGGCATGATTTCCGGTTACGCTGAAGGGACTTGGCTTGATGATGTGCTTAGCTTCATTACCAACCTCGCTTTAGTGGTGCCGGTGCTCCCGTTAATGATGGTGATTGTGGCTTACTCTGAAACTAGAGGTTTCTGGTTACTGGTATTCGTAATTTCGATTACTAGTTGGGCAGGCCCGGCCCGGTCTAAACGCGCGCAAATTATCACCTTGCGGTCGCGAGAGTTTGTGCAAGCTGCCAAGTTCGGCGGCGAGAACATGTGGCGGGTAGTATTCCGCGAAATTATGCCCAACATGACCTCCCTTATCGTCTCGGGCTTTATCGCGGCTGCTACGGGCGCTATCGCTGCTGAGGCCGGTCTATCATTTATGGGCTTTGGTGATCCCAACACGGTAAGCTGGGGCCAGATGCTGTTCCAGGCCAACGCCAACGGCGCCTTAGTGCAAGGGTTGTGGGTTTGGCTGCTGGTTCCCGGTTTGGTTTTGGCGCTATTGATTACGGCGCTGAGCTTTGTGAACTTTGGGGTTGACCTTCTTAGTAACGCCCAATTGCGCGAGGAAGAGAACTAACATGAGTACCCCGTTTGGTGAGCCGGTACTGCGGCTTGAAGATTTGAGCGTTCGGTACGAACCCAAACTGGGTAGGCCGGTCGACGCCGTTAAACATGTTTCTTTAACGGTGCGTGAAGGTGAATTTGTGGGCTTGGTGGGAGAGTCTGGCTCCGGTAAAACCACCTTGGCACAAGCGGCCTTGAGATTATTGCGTAAGCCGGGCCGAGTAGTGGGGGGCCGCATTTTTTGGGGGTCCGATGATGTCACTAATGCGCCGGAAGAATTTTTACGGCCCAAGCGCTGGGCCGAGGTATCCACCGTTTTCCAAAGTTCAATGAACTGCCTAAATCCGGTAGTTAAAATCAAGTCCGTATTTGAGGACGTAATTACCACCCACACCAAATTGGATGACAATGCTGCAGACCGGCGCACTGCTGAGTTGCTGGAAATGGTGCAGATTGACCCCAAGTTTATGAACTCATTCCCACATGAACTTAGTGGCGGTATGCGCCAACGGGTCAACTTAGCGCTGGCTTTGGCTCTGAAACCGAGATTTGTGCTTTTTGATGAGCCCACTACCGGCCTGGATGTGGTGGTACAAAAAGAAATCTTGGACCAAATCCGTCGGCTGCAAGATGAACTTCGCTTCGGCGCCATCTTAATCTCGCACGATTTGGGCACAATTTTGGACTTCTGCGACCGCGAAGATATTATGCTTGATGGTGAGTTAGTTGAAGAGATCGAAACTCCGCACATGCTGGGCGAGGTAGGCCCCACGCATCACTACTCCCGCCATCTATTGGGTTCCTATGGCGCACTACTGGGCGAAGAGGTGCCTGGTTTCGAAGCGCCAGACCTGAAAAAGAAAGCTAACCGCACTGATTTAGCAGAGCGCATTCCAGGCACTAAAGCTACCAAGGATCCAGCCGCGTTAGCGATGCCGGGAATGGGGGAAACTGGCCGTTTGGTAATTGCCGTTGACCACGTATCCAAGCGATTTGAAAAACGGCGCGGTTTAAAGACCACCTATGTTGATGCTGCCAAAGATGTGTCATTTGAACTTCGCCGCGGTGAGGTAACAGCGTTGGTGGGCCAAAGTGGTTCGGGTAAATCTACCTTAGCTCGCATAATTACTACCATCGAGAAACCCACTTCAGGCCGGGTTTTGTTCTACCCCAAAGACGGTTCGCAGCCATGGGATATTGCCAAGCTCACCAAAGAGCAACGTCAAATTTACCTCAATAGTGTGCAATACATTTTCCAAGATCCGTACGCAGCCCTGAACCCAGCGTTGCCCATTGGTTATCAAGTAATGCGCCCACTGCAAAATTACCGAGGCATGAATAAGAAGCAAGCGTATGCTGCTGCGGCTGAACTGCTTGAATCTGTAGGTCTCAAACCGGCCAGCAGGTATATAAACCGGCTGCCGTATGAGTTATCAGGTGGTCAACGCCAGCGTGTGGTAATCGCCAGGGCATTGGCGCCAAATCCGGATATTTTAATAGCAGATGAGCCCATTGCTAGCCTAGACGTTTCCATTAGAGCTGAAATTCTGGAGTTGCTCCATGATTTGGTGGTAACTCACGGCGTGGGCATGTTGTATATTACGCACGACTTATTATCAGCGCAGACTTTAGCGGACTACGCGATTGTGCTAAACCATGGTGAGGTTATTGAACAAGGCCCAGCCGCCGATGTGATAGATAACCCCACCAAGGGCTATACCCGAGAGCTACTGGATGCCATTCCCAACCCGTTCAAGGGCCGCACCAACCCCGTTGCCGGGCTGGCTAAGCTGCCTGGAAGGCATCAAAAAGTTGCCTAGCGTGGTTAAAAGGGCACCGGATTTGCCCGATGATATTCGGGAATTGATTGACAGCGAAGTAGCGGCTTCAATCAGGTGGTTCTGGGATCACTCCAATAGTGACCCTACCTCGCCTGGGTTTGGCCTAGTTAATGACCGCGATGACCAACTCCAATATGCGAGCCTCGCGGCAACTGGGTTTGGTTTGGCCGCCTGGGTGCTGGGCGTGCAGCGCGGCGAGTTGGATCGTGGCCAGGTATTAGAGCGGGCCCGAGGCGCATTACGAACGATGTTGCGTACCGCGAACTATGCTGGTTGGTTGGTTCATTTTGCTGACCTACAAACTGGCCAAGCCAAACCAGGGGTGGAGTATTCCACCATCGATACTGCTCTCGCCCTCGATGGGGCCATCGTTGCGGCTAGCTACTTCAATGACCCCGAGTTGCTGGCCTTAACCGACCAGCTACTGCTGCAATTAGACTTTACCGAATTGATTGCTGAAAGTAATGGGAAAAAGGTGCTGCGGATGGCGCGCACCTCCACCGCCGATGGTGATTATGCCGAAGGGGGGTCAGCTGGTTGGGTTAGCCAATGGGATATGACAGCTGAGCAGCTAACTTTGTATTTATTAGCCGCCGCACATCCGCAAATTTCATCCGAAACCGCAAATGAGCTTTGGCTGGGTTTCGCCCGCCCAGTTGGCGAATATGGCGGCCACCGAGTTGTCTATGAGTGGGCTGGAACGCTGTTCGTATATCATTTCCCACTTAGTTTCTGGCCGTTTGGTACCGACCAAACCGGCATGGATTGGTGGGAAAACGCCCGCCACGCTACTGCCGCAAATGCGGCCTGGTGCCGAGACAACGCCATCGGGTCGCAAACTTTTGCGGTCGGGTTATGGGGGCCAAGCGCAAGTTTAGGCCCTGACGGCTACACGGTGGATGGTGCCGCTCCAGCGCGCCCACCCGCACCACACAGCACTGGTACGGTCCCGCCGTCATCCATGGTGGGTGGCGCGGCTTTTGTTCCCGATGATGCAGCGATAGGGTTGCGAGTTTTGCGGGATCAGTACCCCCAAACCTGGGATGACAAATACGGGTTTACTGATGCGATTAATTTGGATGCTACTGATACCGATGGGGGGCCCTGGGTGGCACAGGCGCGATTCGGATTAAACAAGGGGCATTCTGCGTTGTTGGGATCCGCAGCACTGGGGGATACTACCGTCTGGGATGCCTTTGAATCCCACCCGTGGGTCAAGCGCGGCATCGAAACCCTAGGTATTAAACGGGCCGAAGCCCCGTAGGCCCAACTTGCGCTGGCGGGTGCCCGGGGGCTCGGCGCCGGGTGCTTAAAAAGGTGGGCGCTAAACGGTCACCGTGACGCTCGTTGCATCAGGTCGAGGCCAGCCAGCCGTTAGCTCGATTTCGCCATTATCAACCCGATAGTCGACAGAATAATCGTAGTAACCAAAGGCTGATGTGGGTAGGGCAAATGTTACCAACTCGGTGGCGCCTGGAGCTACGGTGGCAAGTTGGAAGTCAACCAGCTCCCGGATGGGGCGGCTGATCGCCGAAACTGGGTCACGGTAGAACAGTAATACCGGCTCGCGTACGGTGTTGTTCGCAGTATTCGTGACTGATAACTGAACACGAACCCCATCTTCGGTTTGGGAAACCACGCTGAGGGGGCCATAAACTAAATCAGTATGGCCGGTTCCGAACGGCACCAACGGTAGGCTGGGCACATCTTGGTAACGCCCCGCTCCCAATGGTGCCTCTAGGGTGGGGCGGCCGGTGCGGTGCTCCATGTGGCTGATCGGAAGTGCGCCGGTAGTGTGCGCAAACGTCATCGGTAAGCGGCCCGATGCGGTGGCATCACCTAATAGGATATCTACTAACGCAGGCCCAGCTTCGATTCCAGGGTGGTACGCCCAAATTAGCGCATTAGCTAACGGTAGCACTGGTGCGAGGTTAAGTGGACGCCCAGCAAACACCACAACCACCAACTTATTGGCGACCCGGCTCAACGCCTGTAGGTACTCCAATTGGCCTACAGGCAGGTCAATAGTAGCGAGTGAGCGATCTTCGCCAGACCGCGCGGCATGTTCGCCTACCACGGCGATAACTGTTTCCGCCTCGCGTGCTCTTAGGATTGTTAGGTCACTGAACCGGCCATCATCGACGATGGCGGTAGGGATGCGCTCTTTGAGCGCTTTTCCAATTTGAGTTACCTCGGCCGGGTCGCCGTCAAGTGTCCAAGTGCCCAGTAAGGCATCTTGTTCATTAACATATGGGCCGGTCAGTACCACCAAACCAGGTTTAACTACACCGCCTTCGCCTGGGTTTGGAATGCCTTCAGGGCCACCACCTTTGGAGGCTTCCCCACTGTGTCGGATTAATGGCAGTACACCATCGTTCTTAAGCTCCACAAACGCACCGTAAGCACCCCGCCGCGCTAAGTCCCGGTCAAGATGATGGGTCTGCTCAATCCCCGGTAAACTATCCGCATTGCCCGGCAGGGCGGGGTTTTCGGGGTCAAACAGTCCGAGCCTGACTTTTAGGCCCAGCACCCTGGCGCAAGCCTCATCCACTAGCTCTACCGGAACCTCACCAGATTCCACCAGTTCTACCAGGTGGGTAAGGTAAGCGCCGGTTACCATGTCAATGTCAACCCCTGCATTAATGGCCAATTTGGCGGCTTCTCGCAAATCCGAGGCCAAACCGTGGTGAACCAACTCCCCAATTCCGTCCCAATCGGCCACTACTGCACCTTCAAACCCCCACTCACCTTTGAGAACATCTCGGATGAGATGCCGGTTGGCGTGCATAGGTAAACCGTCCACGGCGCAGAACGCGGCCATAATGGTGCCTACGCCCGCATCTACCGCTGCTTTAAACGGGCGCAGGTGCATGTTGCGTAATGATGTCTGGCCAATTTCGGCTGCGGCGTAATCGCGCCCGCCGCGAGCTAACCCGTAACCCACATAGTGCTTACCACAAGCAGTTAAGCAGCCCACTGATTGAAACCCGCGTACTGCGGCAGTGCCTAACCGGCTCAGTACCAGAGGAGACTCCCCGTAGGATTCGGCAACGCGACCCCATCTTGCATCATCCACTAAATCCAGCATCGGAGCAAAAGTCCAATTAATCCCTTCAGCAACTGCTTCAAGGGCGGCTCGCCGAGCCTGGTCATAAACTAGTTCTTCATCAAGTGCCGCTGCCTGACCGGTAGGGATGGGGAAAACGGTACGATGCCCGTGGATCACATCACGGCCCACCAGTAACGGAATACCGTGGCGCGAACTCATTGCCACGCGCTGCACTGAATCAACAGCTTCGCGGCGTACTCCCTGGTCGCGCTCGTTACCGGCAGTGGCGCCGCTGGCGTAGAGCGTGGCACCAACCATGCCGTTCGCAATCATCTCATGGTCAGCTACGGCATTAATTCTAGATGGCATGTGCAACTGCCCCACTTTTTCGGCCAGCGTCATTTTAGCCATGAGGTTTTTTACAAAATCCTTGTCGGCAGCAGTTAGTGGGCGAAGCTCAGACACTAGTGGACCCTTCTGTCTTTCGGAATAACGGAGCGTTCCAGGGTGTTGCTCTTTTGGCGGACGTGGTTGTTAATTGGCAGCGCAAGGTTGTTAGTGGGCTGCGCCTCGGACGGACCCGGAGGGGAGTGCTGCGGCTGGGGTCGCTACGGCGTGGCAGACAATTTGCCGATTCCCTAAGTTCCATTGCACTGGAGTTGGAGTTTCGAACTGCATATCAAACGCACTCTGGGCCAGCGGTATGCCAACGTAGTTGGTGAACTGATCGGTACAGAACCGCATGGCGTCACCTTGGAGTGCCGTGGCGCCGGGGAATGTGCCCAATGGCAAGTTGTTTACCGCTATTACCTCAGCATCGTGACTGCCGGTACAAGCTATGGGAGCAAAAATGTAATCGTCGGTAATAACCGAACAATCACCAATGTTGGCTTGCTCAACGTAGTTGTATACCCGGTCTCGGAATACGGGATTATTGGTAATGTGGAAAATGCCGCCGGCAATTAGCAGCCAAGCAAAGGTGGATAGCGCACCTAGAATCAGACCTGTTAGAGCCATTCCATAGCCCGGGCGGCCGGAGCGTCGGCAGTGCCTAACTCCAACAATGCCCAAAATCAATGGCAGGATACCTAATCCCAGTAGGCCAGTAACCAGTGCGGCTAAGCCTAGCTTACTGTTTTGGTGGTCAGAATACAGGTGATAGGGCGGCCCATATCCGACAGGGCTGGTGCTTTCTGAGCCGCCGAGGCGAGGCGGATTATCTGGCCCGCCGAAAATATCAGGATTAACCGAATCATAAGGCCCTTTACCGGTCATGGTGATAGATTAGCGGCAAAATGCGAGACGTGCGAAAAGAAAACTTTTACCCAGGGTTAAGCGTCGCAGCGCGTGAGCCAGACTGTAGTTGCTCCAGGCAATTGCGCAGGGTTGGGTAACGGGCTGGAAGCTAACACTATGTCGCCATCGGGCATTGGCACTGGTTGGTTGCCAAAGTTGCTGACACACACCCATTGGCCGCTCACGTTTACTTCGGAATGTTGGCTTAGCGCAGGGGGATTCATTGCTAATGGGCGAGCAAAGGCCAACACTTGGTTAGTTGCTGCCGGGTTACCCGGTACCTGGAAATCGAGCCAGGTCAACTGCTCTCCGTCTAGTAACTGTTTGCGCAGTGCTACTGCCTGGCGGTAGAAATTCAGGGTGCTATTTGGGTCAGCTAGTTCTTGATCCACGGCATAATCACCCCACCATTTTGGTTGTGGCAGGTGGCTACTTTCGGTTGTCCCAAAGCCGAACGATGGCGCCCCCGATACCCACGGCAATGGCACACGGCAGCCGTCTCGCCCCACTTCAATGCCGTAGTTGCGGAAGAAAGTTGGATCTTGCCGATCTTGTTCAGGTATACCGGTAACCTGGGGTAAGCCCAATTCTTCACCTTGATAAAAATAGGTTGAACCGGGCAGCGCTAGCAAAATAAGGGTGGCAGCCCGCGCCCGCCGTAACCCAAGTTCGGCATCTAGTGGAACAGTTTTGCCCTCATGGAGATCCCAATCGCGAGCCACTGCCTCTGGCGTGGTGGTCTTATCAAAGGGGAGGCCATAACGTGTGGCGTGGCGAACCTGATCGTGATTGGAAAGTACCCAGGTGTTTGAGGAACCAGTTGCTGCGGTTTCTTCTAGATTGGTGTCAATAACTTTACGGAAGTCTGCGGCATCGTAATTGGTAATCATTAAGGCAAAATTGAATAGTTGTCCTAAGCCAGTCTGGGAAGCGTATAAGTGTTTACGCTCCGGTGGCACCCAGGCCTCCGCGACCGCAAATTTGGGTGGGTTATACTCATTAAAGACTTTGCGCCACTGACGGTAATGGTCGGTAGTTTCATCGCGGTCATAAAGTGGGTGTTGGCCGGGCTGCCATAACTTGGAATCTTTTATTTGTTTCCAACTGGGCAGTATTTCGTAGTCTAGGTTTTTGACCATATCGCTGGCCACATCAACTCGGAAACCATCAACGCCTCGGTCTGACCAAAATCTTAACGTTTTGAGAAAATCTGCCGTAACCTCCGGGTGGTGGTGGTTCAGATCTGGTTGTTCTACTGCAAACGAGTGCAGATACCACTGGCCATCGGGCACTTGTTCCCAAGCACTGCCCCCGAAAACTGATTCCCAGTCGGAAGGCGGTAATTCCACGGTTTTGCCATTGACAGTTTTAGTAATGCCGTCGCGGAAGAAATACCGATCCCGTTCTGCTGAGCCACGGCCAGCCTTTAGAGCCGCTTGGAACCATTCATGCCTTATCGAAGTGTGATTCGGTACAATGTCTATGATTACCTTTATCCCTACTTTATGTAATTCGGCAACCATTTTGTCGAAATCTGCTAAGGTGCCAAGTTCGGGAGCAACGTTGCGGTAATCATCGACATCATAGCCGCCGTCGTATAGTGCTGAAGGGTAAAAAGGGGAAAGCCAAACTGCATCAATTCCTAATTGTTTTAGGTAATCAATGCGCGATAGTATGCCGGGTAAATCTCCAATCCCATCACCATTGGAATCGGCAAATGAACGCGGATATATCTGGTACACCACAGCATTGCGCCACCACGTGAGGTCAAGGTTTTGCACGGTAGTGTCAGTGGCAACAGGTGGTGTTGTTTTTTGGGCCATGTGCATGTTGTATCATGCCATCGCCGCTATTTAGGTTTCGCCACGCGACCACATCGAACAGAAGTTTGAAATGTGCTTGTAATTGTCTCGGCGAGGTTGTAGCGTTGGGGCATGATAGCAGCACTGAGTGGTACGGTCACCGGGCTCTGGCTAGACCGAGCCATTATTAGTGCTGGTGGCGTGGGGTTTTTAGTTTTTGCCACGCCGCGCCTGTTGGGGGATTTGCGGTTAGGGGAACTCGCCGCCGTGTCGGTCGCGATGGTGGTGCGGGAAGATGCGCTCACTTTGTATGCTTTTCCGGACGATGATGAACGCGAAACCTTTGAAACCATCCGCTCAGTGACTGGCATTGGGCCAAAAATCGCGTTAGCGCTGTTGGCCGTGCATTCACCCGCCGACTTGCGGATGGCGATACATAGTGGCGATGTCAAAGCGATTCAACGGGTGCCCGGAATTGGCCCGAAGACTGCCCAACGGGTGTTATTGGAACTCGGCGGCAAGTTGGTGGAGCCGGTGCCCGCTAAGTCCGCTAAAGGTGGCGGTGTGGCTGGTGATAAAAACCGTTCTCAAGTGGTAGAGGCGTTGGTTAATTTGGGTTACCAAGCCAAAGCCGCCGAAACTGCCATTGATGAGGTGTTGGCTGAGCGGGGTGTCGAGACCATCTCTGATAAAGATGTCCCAGAAATATTAAGAGCAACCCTCCGAGCCTTCGGTGCCCGCCGATGAAAACCCAAACCCTAGATTCTGCGACCGCGTCGTATTCACTCCTTGCGCAGAATGACGTGGTATGAGACATGGCTGAAGAACTAGAACCGCAATTTGCGACTGAACGGCTGGTTGACCCTGGCTCGGCTGAAGTGGAGCGCGCAGCAGAATCGGCGTTGCGCCCCAAAAACCTAGGCGAATTTGTGGGCCAACCCGTAGTACGCGAACAGCTTAGCTTGGTAGTAGATGCAGCATTGGCGCGGGGCAAGGCTCCGGATCATATCCTGCTAGCCGGGCCGCCGGGCTTAGGTAAAACGACATTGGCCATGATTGTGGCGGCAGAACTGGGCACGGCGTTGCGGGTAACGTCGGGCCCCGCCATCGTGCATGCTGGGGACCTGGCAGCAGTATTAAGTTCGCTAGATGAGGGCGAAGTGCTGTTTATTGATGAGATTCACCGCTTAGCCCGCCCGGCTGAAGAGCTTTTGTATGTAGCTATGGAAGATTTTCGGGTCGATGTGGTGGTGGGCAAAGGAGCCGGTGCGTCTGCCATCCCGCTCAGTTTGCCGCCATTCACGGTAGTCGGTGCCACCACGCGGCCCGGCCTATTGCCAGCGCCATTGCGAGACCGGTTCGGCTTTACCGCGCAATTGGATTATTACTCCACATCGGATTTGCAAAAAGTAATTACCCGCTCAGCCAATTTGCTGGGCGTCGCCATCGAACCTGAGGCCGCTGTTGAGGTAGCTAAGCGCTCCCGTGGTACGCCCCGGATCGCCAACCGCTTGCTACGCAGGGTGCGGGATTGGGCGCAAGTGCGCGGCACCGGGCAACTGGACTTGGCGGCAGCAAAGGCGGCGCTAGAGGTATTTGAAGTGGACCCTTACGGCTTAGACAGGTTGGACCGGGCAGTATTGGAGGCGATTTGCACCCGCTTTGGCGGCGGCCCGGTGGGGTTATCAACTTTGGCGATGACGGTGGGTGAGGAGCCGGAAACTGTGGAAACTGTGTGCGAGCCCTACTTGGTGCGAGAAGGGTTTCTCAGCCGTACGCCGCGTGGGCGGGTGGCAACGGCTCAGGCCTGGCAACACCTGGGGCTGGCTGCCCCACAACAAGTTGGCGCGTTATTTGGGTGAGAATGTTCACCGTTAGCCGCCTGGATTCTGCGACTGCGCGCAGAATGACGTTTTATTGGTACCTGAATACAGTAGGTTTAGAAGTGACTGGACTTTTAAGGAGTTTTGAAAATGACTTTTGATATCTTTGCCGCAACCCCCGCGCCAGGTGTTGGGGGGTTCAACCCGATGATGATCGTGATGATGCTGGGTATGTTGGGCCTGCTGTTTTTTATGCAGAGCCGCGCCAAAAAGCAAGCTGCGCAACGCGATGCGTTCCGCCAAACCCTGCGCCCCGGCCAACGGGTTATGACTCAAGGTGGCTTGGTGGGCACCATCGTTGGCATCAATGAGGCAACTGATACCGTTATTATCGATTCGGCTGGCTCACGCTGCGAATACATGCGCCAGGGCATTGCCAAAACTTTGGACGATGTTGCCGTAACAGAAGTTCCCGGGGTGGTTGAGGCCACGGTTGCGGCTGCCCAAGATGCTGGGGTAGTGCCTGCCCCTAACTACGGCGCCAACGTGGCTCAGGTGGCTGTGCCTGCCACGGCAACACACGCCACATCTGTTGCACCGGCAGCGGCCCCAGCGGCTGGTGGTTTTCTAGCTGGCGCGCTTGGCAATTTGGCCGGGGTTAACGCTGCGCCGCAGGTCAGCGATGATGAGCTTGCCGAGCTAGATGCACTTTATTCCGAAGCTCAAGGCCACGATGTAGCTCCTACCACGGTGGTAGTTGTTGAGGAAGAAGCTTAGAAATGGTTGACGTTTCTCACAACGTAAACCTGGGGCCGGACTTCCCGATCAGTAGTGCGGTGCCAGCCACCAGCACTGATGATGGGGCAGCCGATGATATCGCGCTGGTATCGCTCTCGGTGCTGGGTGAATTACGCGCACGGGAGCTCCGGGCCTTGATCCGCGACATTCCCGGGTTCCCACATGAGCCAATCATCTTCCGCGACATCACGCCGTTGCTGGCCGATGGTGCCGCATTTGAAGATGTGATTGAGGCGTTTGCCAAGCTGATTGAGACGCTGGGCCTCAAAGTTGACATTGTGGCGGGTATGGAAGCCCGCGGCTTCATACTGGGTGCGCCGCTGGCAACCCGGTTGAATGTCGGATTTGTGCCGCTACGCAAGGCCGGTAAGTTGCCTCCGCCGGTAAAGCGCGTGGAATACGAACTGGAATATGGCACTGCAGCAATGGAATTGACTGACGGCAGCATTAAGCCGGGAGCCAACGTGTTATTAGTCGATGACGTACTGGCTACCGGTGGCACGGCGTTGGCGGCGGCTAATTTGGTTGAGACCTCAGGCGGTAAGGTGGCAGCCCTAGTGTTCTTGATGGAACTCAATGGGTTAGGCGGCGCCGCCAAACTTGCCAATTACGATGTGGAAACTCTGCTCCGGGTTGGCTAGGTCGACATTTAGGTGTTTATTGGGTCAGGTTTTTAGGACTAAGACGGATTGCGGAATTGAACTCGGACATATTCAACTGGCAGGTCAAATAGGTTAGGATAGGTAAATGACACACCCTGCGCCGCCACAGCCTTCCCGTGGCGTGCGCAGTTGGCTGGCTTTGACGCGCACCATCGGGCCACCCCCAGCGCTGGAACCAGTACTCCATGCCGTGAGGGCAGCGCATCCAAAATCGGACCTGACCATCATCGAGCACGCTTATGAGGTAGCTGAAAAAGCGCATCAAGGTCAATTCCGCAAAAGCGGGGACCCGTACATTACCCACCCCGTGGCGGTAGCCACCATTTTGGCGGAACTCGGTTTTGAAGGCACCACCATTGCTGCCGCGCTGCTACATGACACGGTTGAAGATACTGACTATTCGCTAGCCCAGTTGCGGGCTGATTTTGGCGACGATGTAGCCCAGTTGGTTGATGGCGTAACCAAGCTGGACAAAGTTAAGTATGGCGATGCCGCCCAAGCCGAAACCGTACGCAAAATGGTAGTGGCTATGGCTCGGGACATCCGGGTGTTGGTGATTAAGTTAGCTGACCGGCTGCATAATGCGCGCACCTGGAAGTATGTCAGCCAAGCCTCAGCGGAAAAGAAAGCGCGGGAAACTTTAGAAATTTATGCCCCACTAGCGCACCGCTTGGGTATGAATACCATTAAATGGGAATTAGAAGATTTATCTTTCCACATTCTTTATCCGGGCGTTTATGAAGAGATTGTGCATTTAGTTGCTGACCGCGCGCCCGCGCGCGAAGAATACTTGGCGTTGGTTCGCAACCAAATTGTGGCGGATTTAAAAGCTGCCAAAATAAAAGCCACCGTCACTGGGAGGCCTAAGCATTATTATTCCATTTACCAAAAAATGATTGTACGTGGGCATGATTTTGCTGAGATTTATGACTTGGTAGGCACGCGCGTTTTAGTTGATACCGTGCGGGATTGTTACGCAGTGCTAGGTGCGATCCACGCGAGGTGGAACCCAGTCCCGGGGCGTTTTAAAGATTACATTGCAATGCCCAAGTTCAACATGTACCAGTCTTTGCATACCACCGTGGTGGGCCCCGAAGGTAAACCAGTAGAAATTCAAATTAGAACATTTGATATGCACCGCCGGGCTGAATACGGTGTGGCGGCGCACTGGAAATATAAAGAAGCGCGGGGCCAAAAAACCTCTATTGCTGAAGACTTACGTAGCCAAGATATGGTGTGGCTACGGCAATTAGTCGATTGGCAACGCGAAACTGATGACCCGGGTGAGTTTTTAGATTCGTTACGTTATGAAATTGGCGGTAATGAAGTATATGTATTTACCCCGAAAGGTAAAGTTTTAGCTTTATCAGCAGGTGCTACTCCGGTTGATTTTGCTTATTCCGTACACACCGAAGTGGGGCACCGCACCATGGGGGCGCGGGTAAATGGGCGCTTAGTGCCACTCGATTCCAAGCTACAAAATGGCGATGTGGTTGAAGTATTAACCTCCAAATCCCAAACCGCCTCGCCTAGCCGGGACTGGTTAAACTTTGTGACCACGGGCCGCGCCCGCAACAAAATACGCCAGTGGTTCACCAAAGAACGCCGCGAAGAGGCAATTGACCACGGTCGCGATGCCATCACCAAGGCGATGCGCAAGCAGAACTTGCCCATCCAACGCCTGCTGACCCAAGAGGCGCTAGTTGGCCTAGCTACTGACCTACGTTACCCAGATGTTGATGCGCTTTATGCCGCTGTTGGCGAGGGCCACGTTAGCGCCAGCCACGTGGGGGACATGCTGGTTAAATCCTTAGGCGGGGATCAAGGCACGGAAGAAGATGCTGCTGAAGCTGCCATCCCAGGAACGCAAACCAGCCGGGGCCGCATGCGCAGTGGCGATCCGGGCATCACAGTCAAGGGGTTGTCCGGTGTTTGGGTCAAGTTAGCCAAATGTTGTACTCCGGTACCTGGTGATGACATCGTCGGCTTTGTGACGCGCGGGCAAGGCGTGAGTGTACACCGGGCCGACTGCGCCAACGTGGAGCCGTTGCGCTCCCAACCGGAACGTTTTGTTGATGTGGACTGGGCCAGCGGCGCCGGTTCGATGTTCTTAGTGCAGGTCCAAGTCGAATCGCTGGACCGGGCTGGCTTGCTCAGCGACATTACCCGCGTGCTCACGGACAACCACATCAATATAATCAGTGCGTCCGTAACCACCAGCCCAGAGCGCATTGCTTACGGCAAGTACGTATTTGAGATGGCTGAACCGCAACACTTAGTAAACGTGCTTTCTCAACTCCGCAAGGTAGAGGGAGTATATGATGTACACAGAGTTACCGGCGCAAAAAGCGAAACTTAACGGACAACTAGAAACATCTAATTGTCCGTTAAGTTACTAGATGCCTTGCCAATCGGGCTTGTGGTTGTACGTGCCCCGGTAGTAGCTAGCGAGTTGCAAACGCGAAGCTGCGGCATCGTCCAATAAAACTGTGCAATGCGGGTGCATTTGTAAGATGGTGCCTGGCCACATCGCGGAAATGGGCCCCTCAACTAACTGGTGAACCGCCTCGGCTTTTTGTTTGCCGGTAGCAATCAAAACAATGTGACGCGCTTCCATAATGGTGCCCAAACCCTGGGTGAGGCAGTGATGCGGCACTTGGTCAATGTCATCATCGAAAAACCGCGCGTTATCTTCACGAGTCTGGGCAGTCAAGGTTTTGATGCGCGTGCGTGAGGTCAGCGAGGAGCCAGGCTCATTAAACGCAATGTGCCCATCGGTGCCAATGCCCAAAATTTGTAAGTCAACCCCGCCTGCATCTTTAATGGCCTGCTCATAATCGGCACAAGCTTGCTTAATGTCGGTAGCCAAACCGTTAGGGCCTTGCACTTGGGACTCGGGCCAGTCAACCCGGCTAGCAATCTCCTTTTCAATCACGTTGCGGTAGCGCTCCGGGTGGTCCTTGGGCAAGCCGACGTATTCATCGAGCATAAAGCCGCGCGCTTTAGCAAAACTTAAACCGTCCTCGCGGTGGCGGCGCGCCAGTTCATCGTAAATAGCCAGCGGGCTAGACCCAGTGGCCAGGCCAATTACCCCATCGGGTTTGCTGCGCAACACATCTTCAATGGCGTTAGCCGCCAACTGCACTAATTCGGGTAGGGGCGCAATTACAACTTCCACAGTGCTGATTGTAAATGGTGGGCGCCCGCCTGCCTAGTTTGACGCGAGCAACTCCGTAATAACTTTGGGGTATAACTGATGTTCCAGTTGATGAATCCGCTCCGTTACCTGCGACCGTGTTTCGCCATCGTACACATGCAGTGCAGCTTGGTCCAAAATGGGGCCGGTATCCACCCCGGCATCCACCCGGTGAACCGTCACCCCCAGCACCTTTGCCCCATACGCCAGCGCATCGCCGATGCCATCCAACCCAGGGAACGCGGGCAGCAGCGAAGGGTGAATATTGATGATTTTACCTGGATAAGCGCCCAGCAATGTTGGCCCGATGATGCGCATGTAACCGGCTAGCACAATTAAATCTGGATTAATCGGCTCCAGAAGTTCAACAATGGCAGCTTCATATTCAGCGCGGCCAGGCGTCAATGTTTTCGCAAAATTTTTTCGGTCGACGATGGCGTACGGGATACCCAGCCGGTCGGCACGTTCTAAACACCCTGCCCCCGGTTGGTCACAAACCAGCAGCGCCACCTCGCACACCCGCCCGTGCAACTGGGTAACAATTGCCTCAAAATTTGAACCCGAACCGGAGGCAAAAACCACAATCTTTTTTGTCACTATTGCAGTGTAGTCTTAAAAACATGGGGCATGTGGTGGATGTGATTAGCAATGTGCGGGTACCTGAGGATGTTGGGCTTTCCGAACCGGTTGATTTGCATCTCCGCGGCGGTAGGGTGGTAGGCATTGTCCCGGCAGGCACCACTGACCTTGACTTGGCGGAATCGGAGGTGGCAGCACTGCCGTGGTATGTCAAAGCTGCCGTGCTGAAATACCGCGTGGCAGTGGAAGGCAACGGTCGCGTGGCGCTACCTGGGTTTATTGACAGCCACGTGCATGGCGCCGCAGCCGTTTTTGACCCCGCAGTGCAACTCGCGATGCTGCGCCAAGGTATCACCACCATCGTAGTGGGGCAAGATGGCGTGGGTTTTGCCCCCTCTGACCCGCGCACTTATGCCTGGGCGGCCCAGTATTTTGCCGGTATAGATGGTGCGCACCCCACTTTTACCGGCGGCACGATGGCGCAACTGATGGCCACCTATGATGGAGCTACCGCTGTTAATGTGGCTCACCTGGTACCCCACGGCACGCTGCGTTATTTGGTAATGGGTGGCAATCCAGATAAGGGTGGCTTGCAACGCCCCGCCACCGCTGCAGAACTCGCCCAAATGGGGTTAATTTTGCGGCAGGCGCTCGATGATGGGGCCGTTGGGATGTCAACCGGTTTGGAGTATGTGCCTGCTGCCTGGGCCGATGAGGCCGAGCTTACCGCCTTAGCGCAGGTCTGTGCGGATTATGGAGTGCCCCACGTTTCCCACATGCGCGGTTATGAATTGCAAGCCCCGGTTGCCATGGCGGAGCTCGGTCGCATTGCTGAAGTTACCGGCGTTGGCACTCACATTTCCCACCTGCATGGGCCTTATGAGTTGATTGCGCCGTTGTTGGGCAGCGACGGTTTTGCAGGTGATTTAGCGGACAGCACGGATTTAACTTTTGACACCTACCCATACTTACGTGGCTGCTCCATCCTGGCGATGGTGGCCTTACCAACTTGGCTGCCCTTGGCTGACCCTGATGCCACACTCGCCGCCCTAACTGAAGCCGAAAATCGCACTAAGTTGGATGCCCATTTAGCTACGCTCGATGATTTATGGCCGCGTACCACCTTGGCGTGGGTGCCGGGCTTGGACCCAGTGACCGGTGAGCGGCTACGTTGGGTGGAAGGGTTGACTATTCCGGTGGCCGCAGAGCGAATGGGAGTTACCCCTGCTGAAGCCGCAGTCCGGATTTTGGTGGCCTCGCGCTTGCGGGCCAGTTGCGTTTTTGCCCAGCCGCCCACTAATTCCCCCGAATCCGTGCAAGCGTTTTTTGAGCACCCGGCCCAGATGGCGGGTTCGGATGCGATATATGCTCCCTTTGCGCAACCCGGCGTTCCCGATGATGAAGCCAGCGGTGGTTACCCACACCCCCGTGGTTGGGGGGCTTTTGCGCGGTTGCTTGCGGGCCAGGTGCTGGGCCAAGCTTTGGATTTGCACGATGGGGCGAACCGAGCTGCAAATTACGCCGAAAAAGGACCAGCCTGGACTTGGGCCGAAGCTGTGCAACACCTTTCTACCCGCGCCGCGCAACGGTTTAGGCTAGCTAATCGCGGTACCTTGCAAGCCGGTTCGGTTGCCGACATCGTGCTAATCGACCCGGAAAAACTGCGCGACAATGCCACTTTTGAAGCTCCGCGCACTCTAGCTACCGGCATTGACGATGTTTTAGTAGCAGGTGTGCCGGTGCTGCGTGCTGGCGAGCTAACGGGCGCTACTCCCGGCCGGGCGCTGCACCCCGCGCGGCCTGACCGGGACTGGGAGTGCGCGGACGATGCCCTGTACGCCGAAATGGAACGCTTCCAAGTAGGGCCGCGCACCAAAGGTTTGCGGCTGACTGAGAGCCACCCGTTGGCGTGGTTGCGAACTGAGTTGCAGCGAACACCGCTGCCTGTCTCGGACTCTTTGTTTGGCTGGCCGCTGCTTACTGCTGATTTGAGTGCTTTGAAGCATAATGCCGCCGTGATGGGAGCGGCATGCCAGCAGAATGGAGTATTGCTGGCACCGCACGTGAAAACGCACATGTCTGCGGATCTGTTTAAGTTGCAGGTACAGCAAGGTGCCTGGGCGGCCACGGTTGCGATGCCGCACCAACTGCGCACCGTGATTGACTGGGGTATCCGATCGCCCGATGGCGTACAGCGGGTGTTGTTAGCTAACGAACTGGTTGACCCCCGCGACCTGGCGTGGTTAGTTACCACGTTAGCCGAAGTGCGGAACCTGGAAGTTTGGCTAGAAGTTGACTCAGTAGCTGGGGTTGATCTGTTGGCTCATGCTTTAGGCGGCTCGGTTGATCAGCCGATTACCGTGGAAAGCCTTAAATTGCGTGGGTTATGGCCGTTGCGGCTGCATCCTCTGGTGGAGGTGGGTGTGCCCGGTGGGCGGACTGGGGTGCGCACTGCTGAGCAAGCCGCTGACGTGGCACAGCGCTTAAACGACGTGGGCTTGCCTGCCGCCGGGGTAATCGGGTTCGAGGGGCTGGTGGCTTCTGACCCTACGCAAGCCGCGCGCGATGCGGTAGCAAGCTGGTTTGACCAGGTGGTTAGTATTGCCGAGGTGGTGGACCAGATTGCCAGCGCGGCACGGGTTGAGGCCCAATACCCATTTGTGATTAGCGTGGGCGGCTCAGCGTACATTGATGTGGTGTTACCGCGTTTGGGGGAGTTGGGCCGGGAACGCGGTTGGTTGCCGGTAATCCGTTCTGGTGCTTACCTCACTTATGATTCAGTCCACTACAAAGACCTAAACCCATTCTCACGCTTGCCCGGTGGGCAGAACTTAGAACCGGCGATGGCGTTAATCGCGCAAGTTTTGAGCCTGCCAGAACCGGGCCTAGCCATCCTCGGAGCCGGTAAACGAGATATTGCCTTTGACCTAGATATGCCAGTGCCGTTGTGGTGGCAGCGCATTGAGGCAGATGGGACGATGGGGCTGCGCCAGGCCTTTGCTACTCCATCGGGCGTCAAAGAACTCAATGACCAGCACCTGTTCTTAACTACTGACGATGATCTGCAGGTGGGCGACATCGTCGGCTTCGGCATCTCTCACCCCTGCACCCAGCTCGATAAGTGGCAAATTCTGGCCCTCACCGAGGGCGAACAAGTACTAGACCTAGTAGAACTCAACTTCTAAAAGTTAAGGAAATAAAATGGGAAACACAAACCGTAAAGCTTTGCGCACCGATGGGGCGCCAGCTCCTGCTTGGGTGTTTCACCAAGGCGTGAGCCACGGCGGGCTGATTCAGGTTAGTGGGCAGGGCCCACAAGACCCAGCCACGGGGGAGTACCTGTACCCGGGCGACATCAAGGCCCAGACCATCCGTACGCTCAGCAATGTGGTGGCCATTTTGGAGGCGGGCGGTGCGGGCCTAGATGACGTGATTATGCTGCGCGTTTACCTGGCTAGCCGAGATGACTTCAAAGCCATGAGTGACGCTTATGGCGAATTTATGCGTGAGCATTGCAAGTCAGACGTGTATCCCAGCCGCACCACCATCATCTGCGGTTTGCCGCGTGAGGAGATGCTAGTTGAGATAGACGCGCTCGCGGTTGCTCCGTAATTACAACTCTTGTACCTCAACTACGGGGTCAGGGTCCAGTTGTTGGCGCTCGCGGTGGAAAGCATAATCCAGCTTTGGCCCGGCGCTAGTCTCACCTCTTCCCCGGCGGCATCGAAAAACCGCAAGGGCAGGTACATGGTGGGCTTTTCCCAAGTGCCTTCGATGACGCGGCCTGCGGCGGCGATAATCGCGGGGCCACTACCCAACATTTGGGTCTCGGGCACCCCCGCAAAGGAGCCTTGATCCATCTTGGCTACTAAAACGTTGGTGGCCGCATGGCGTACGCCGGTATTAGATACGGAAGGCCGGGCGCCATCAGAACGCAAAAATGTTTCGGAGATTGGGTCCCAATCCCAGTTGGTGGTTTGCGCAGGCGAAACTCGCACGCTGATGCGGCTGACATCGTCACCAGTTAAGTAGGCACTGGAACCTTGCAAGCTATCGGCCCACAAGGCTTGCGAGTAACGCACCCGGCGGTCATAGTTGGCATTGTCCGCAAAGGTTTGCACATTGCCAATTACATTATGTGGGGCGCGGCGGTCGGTGGCGCGGCGGAACCCGGCGTTGCGGCCTTCGGCCATGGTCTGGATGCTGTACATCTGGATCCGGTTAATGGCAGGTCCGTAACCGCCCGAGAACGCCAAAACCGCGCTCAGCGGAGTCATTACCCCAATGTCTGAGGTGCGGGCCGAACGCACGGGGCCGACGTCTGTCGGGTAATTAGTCTGGTACAACGCGATGAAGCGGGTGATGCCGCCTTCCACCACAATTTCCCAAACTTGATCGGCAAATTCTAACCCGATTTGAGGGCGCGCGGGTCCGGTGTTTTCGATTTTGACACCAATGATGGGGCGGTCTAAATTCTCATCGGTAGGGATGCCGGTCAGGGGCCAGTAGGGCGGCAATTCTTCATCGGGCACATACTCTTCATAAAAGGCCGCGTCATCCTCATAGACATCTGCCGGGTCGTATTCGGGTTCGTCTTCTTCTACGATGACGGGAACCTCTGGCGCTGCTGGTTCGGCGACTTGGGCCGGGGTAGCGCAGCCTGCTAATAGCAGGGAGAGAGTCACTGCCAACCCGGAAATAGCCGGGAACTTCTTAGCGCGGAATAGGGACTTGTTCATTACAGAGTTACTTCTACTTTCACGGTAGTGCCGGGGGCGGCGATCGGAATCAGGGCAGCTTTACGATGATGTCCGTGACCATCGGTGCCGGCCACATCGGGCACGGGTACGGGGGTTAGGGGTGCGCCGTCCAAGGTTACCCCATGCACACTGCTGCTACGGTGGTTCGGGTTTTTAACGGTAATTTCATAGGTCGCACCGCGCCATTCGCGTTGCATGGTGAACGATGGCCAATCGGCGGGGATTACTGGGTCAATGACCAAGCCCCCCAGCGTGGGGCGCACGCCCAAAATATACTTGGTGGCGGCGGTGTACATCCACCCAGCGGTGCCGGTCAGCCATGGGTTTTGGGCCAGGCCAAACTTGGGGTGGTTTTTACCGTAAATGAATTGCACATAAGCATAAGGCTCAAACTGGCGCACTTCAATTAGGTCATTTTGGTTATAGGGCAAAATGGAGTTATAAAACTTCATGGCTTCATTACCGCGCCCCAAAACGGTTTCGGCAATAATGGGCCAAGCATTGGGGTGGCTGAAAATAGCGCCATTTTCTTTAATGCCCGGGTATACGCGGGTCAAAAAGCCCACGGTATCATCCGGCTTAGTAAATGACGGCCAATTCAAATGGCTACCATAAGGCGAAGCCAAATGCTTATGAATCGCATCCATAGTTTTGCGGCCCCGTTCTGGGGTAGTAATGCCAGCAATAGTGGGCCAAGCCTGGTGTTCTAGGAATATTTTCCCTTGTTCATTTTGGTTAGAACCAACCAAAACACCCGCGCGGGTAATGCCTCGGCGCCACCAATTGCCATCCCATAGTTCTTTATCGGCAACGTCCGTCAGTTTATTTAGCAGGCGTTCGTATTTGGTAACTTCTTTACCTCGGCCTAAATCATGGGCTAGGTCAATGAATTCGCGCATAGCCCAGGCATGTAAAAAGGTTACTAAAGCTGTTTCGCCGCCACCTAAGTTTAAGCAGTCGTTCCAGTCAGCGCGTAAACCTTTGGCTACGCCATTAGCACCCACATGTTTTGCGGTGAAATCTAGCGCGCGGGTGCAATGCTCCCAAACTGTGCCTTTAGCGTCTTTATGCTTTATAGGGGCATCAGCATATTCAGCATAAGGGATTACCTCATCTAAAAACGCAGTATCGCCAGTTTCTTTCACATATTCGACGATGGTGCTAACCAGCCATAAATGGTCATCCGAGCATACATCTTCCATGCCGTGAATCAGGCTGGCGCCCGCCGCTTTGGGCACGATGGTGGGCGTGGGAAAGTCCGGCTTGGCTGGGGCATCGGGGTCAAAATCTTCCGGGCTGAACAGGTGCAAACCAAAACCATCTAGGGTTTGGGCACGCAACAGTTCTACAATGCGCTGGCGGCATTTGGCCGGGTTGGAGTGGATCACGCTCATGGCATCTTGGGCCGTGTCCCGGTAGCCCAGGCCCACGCGGCCACCCACTTCCACAAAGCTGGCAAAACGGGACCACACTACGCAAGTTTCAGCTTGTAACAACGTCCAAGCGTTGATTAACTCATCCATCCCTTTATTGGGCGTATGGATTTGCAGGCGGTCTTGCTTTTCCCGCCAATAGCCTTTGAGGCGGGCAAACTCACTATCCACTTCGGCAGGGGTGTATTTGGCTCGCATTTTGCTGCCCGCTGCCTCGCGGCTGCCGTGGCCTAACAGGTACGTGAGGCGCGCGGTTTCCCCTGGTTCGACGGTGATTTTGTGACTAAGCGCCCCGCAATGGTTTTGGGTGGTGCCCTGGGAACCGCTTAAGTGCCCGCTGGTTACGCCAATTGGATTTGCTTCACTGCGGTAGGGGCCAATAAAGCTATCGCGCATTGCATCAAAAGAAGTGGGGTTAAGTGCGTGGCCGTTTTTACGCCCTAAATCGGGCCCACAGTAGTTGGATGTAAAGTAATTGAAAGTCCAAGGCTCATAAAAGGCATCACATTCGATAACCCCATCGGCGTAATCTGCGCCCTGGGAATATAGTGACATTTGCAAGTTTTGGTTATCGATTTCGATGTTGTGAAAACTGAATTCTACATAACCGGTAACTGTAATTGTTCGTTTGGTTTTGCCGGTATTGGTGAGGCGCACATCCCAGAGTTCTACGTCATCGTCCAGTGGGATAAATACGGTTTGGGTGGCCTTGATCCCGTGGTAATCCGCTTCAAAGCGGCTGTAACCTAAACCGTGGGCGGCAGTCCATTTACCTTCATCTAGGGGTTTGCCAACGGGTTGCCAAGAAATGGACCAAAAATCGCCATCGGCATCATCGCGCAAATACACATACTTGCCTGGCCGGTCTAGCGGTACCCCATTTTGACGGAACCGAGTAATGCGGCCAGATTGGGCATTCTTAAAGTATGAGTAACCGCCGCCATTATGGGAAATTACGGTGCCGAAGTTTTTGGTGCCCAAATAGTTGGTCCATGATACTGGTACATCGGGGCGGTCAATTATGTATTCGGAATCCCGAGTTTCAAAATGTCCGTACTTCATTGTCTATTACATCTTTCATTAGGTATCGTTAAGTTTTTGGTTTTCATCTAACCCTAAGCCGCCGAATCGCGGCGGATGGGCGGGAAAGGTGAGTTGGCCCAATCCAGAGTTACCCCAGCACAATGGTTTCTAGCCAGTCCAGGGTTTCTTGAGCTTGAGCTTTAGTTTCGGCTTCGGCCACAATGCGTAACAGCGGTTCGGTACCACTGAACCGCGCGAGTGCCCAACTGCCATCAGTGAAGTAAATCTTGATGCCATCCAAGTTGGAAACTCGCTCAATATCGGGGCGCAGGCTTAGCCTGCCGCTATCGCTCGCCTCACAGCCCGCTGCCGCCAAAGCCTCAGCAGTTAGTTTGCGCGGCACGGCCACGCGCATTTCTGGGGTCGCGGCCATCGAAACTTCGGCCATATACATCCTGCCAGTAATGGCGTAAATATCTTCCAATAATTCCGAAATGGATTTTCCAGTACGGGCCAACATTTCCACTACTAAAGCGCACGCGAAAATGCCATCTTTACCCAGCAACCAACCACGTACGGTTAGACCGCCGGAGCTTTCCCCACCTAATACCGCGCCAATTTGTTCCATCGCGGCAGTAACGTGCTTAAAGCCCACCCGAGCTTCCATATGCGGCTCGCCAAAATGATCCGCTAAGCGGTCCAATAAGTGAGTAGTCGCCAAGTTACGCACTACCCCGCCACGTTCATGGCGCACTTCATGTAAATACCAATAAAGCAGCAGCAATAACTCATTCGCATCAACATAATTGCCTTTTTCATCAACTACGCCGATGCGGTCACTATCACCATCGGTGGCCAGGCCAAGATTAAAGCGCCCTTTACCCTCGCGGATAATTTGTACCAAAGCCGATAACCGCTCTAAATCAGGGGCAGGCGCAATACCACCAAATAACGGATTATGCGCAGCGTGAATAAACTCGGTCCGTACCCGCATATCGGATAAAATGGTGCCTAAGGTAAACTGCGAAGTGCCATACATGGGGTCAACTACTACGCGCAATTTAGAGCCACGCACTAAGTCCACATCAATTAGTTTCTCGATGGCGTCAATGTATTCTTCATCCAAATCCGCATCAATTACCAGGTTTGCGGCCCGTGCGGTTGCCAAATCCAGGGTAACTACGTCGGCAGCGGTTAGCGCATTAGCTTCATCTTGGAATTGGTCGGTTTCATTATCCAGGGGCAGTGACCCATCGGTGCGGAATACCTTCATGCCATTCCACTCCGGCGGGTTATGGGAACTGGTAATGATAATGCCATAAGCATTGTTCAAGTACGTAGTGGCAAAAGTAACCAATGGGGTTGGCACATCGCCGCGCAACAAGGTAACGGGAATATTGTTGCCTGCAAATACTTCAGCCGCAGCTTCGGTGGACTCGCGCGATAAAAAGCGCCGGTCTCCACCAATAACCACGCCTTGCGTTTCTTTATGATCTCTAATTACCTGGTTGGCAATGGCTTGGCATAAGCGGCGCACATTACCCAGAGTGTAACCCTCACCGATTACGGCACGCCAACCGCCAGTACCAAACACAATTTTGGTATCAGTATTTTTAACTGGCTTAAAAATCCGAGCTAAAACAATGTCAGCGGCCTGGTCAAATTGTTCGGAGCTGTTAATACCGCGCACTTCACTGTGGTCATAAATGCGGTAAGAATAAATTGACTTACCATGGGCAATTACCCGGCGCACTAGTTCAGTTAGGCGGTGTTCCCCAGCGTTTGCCATCGTGCCTAGTTCGCTAAATAGCAATTTGGGGTCTACCACATAAGCGCCCACATTTATTTCGGTGCGGGTATGGTCTACCCCGCGGATGGCGGCGCGTTGTTCTGAGCTATCGCGGACTGAGATGATGGGGGCTTCGCCTGAGGTGGTAGCCTCGCGCACTATTTTGCCGTAATCGGAATAATCGCCTTCAGAGTTATCCACGATGGCGGTCAATAGCGCTAAATCGGCGTGTTTCAAGCTGAACCGGGCCAGCAAGCCGGACAAGGTCTCGGGGCGCAGCAGGGGAGTATCGCCATAAGTTACCAAAACCCTGGAGACATTGCCGGAGGCCGCACCCAAGTTCTCCACGGCGGTAGCCGCAGCTAGTACAGCATCGCCGGTGCCGCGCGGTTCGGCTTGCTCCACGAACTGGTAAGGGCCATCACCCAAAGCCTCGCGTACCGTATTATCCCCAGCGGCGGTCACGATGATGATGCGCTCAGCCGGCACTACTTTGGCTACGTTGGCTACTGCCGCACCTATTACCGTGGTATCGCCCAGCTTGCGCGTTAGCAAGGCGCGGCTTTCGGCGTCGCGGCCCGCAGCCAGCACGATGGCGGCAGTGCGCGGTCGAGCGGCGTAGTCGATTTGGTTTCCCATAATTCCCCTTTGAATTCCCTGCAATTAGGGATTAGCTATTTACAAGCTGATTTAGTACATTCTCGTTTTGCGATTTATTTAAGTCTGTTACAAAGTCCCGGCCCATAATGGCTGCCCCAATCGCAGCTACCGGAGTATCGGTATCGGCCAAAATAACCCGGTCCGCCATATTAAGTGATTGCAAAAATTCTGACGGGGCTGCTAATTCAGTTAATGCAGCCTTTACCCCGTTAAGTAATGGTGCCCCTAATCGAACTACGCCACCACCAATTACCACCAATTGGGGCCCGGTAGTTAAAATTAGGTTGCGGATAGCAATAGCCAAATGATAACAATATTGGTTTACCAAAGCGACAGCTTCACTATTACCGGCGGCAGCCGCCTCAAATAAAGCGCGCGGCGCCGGTACGCCAGGTAAAGCAGGCCATAATTTATCTAGTGCTGAACCGGAACAATAACGCTCTAAACAACCGCGCTGCCCGCAAAAGCAAGGGATACCGTTTTCAACTACGGGAATATGCCCAATTTCACCCACGGAACCATGCCCGGCATAAAGCGAGCCATTAATGATAAAACCCGCAGCTAAACCGGTGCCTAACGAGATAAAAGCTAAATCGTTAACGTCTGACCCATAAAGGTGATAAGCACCCAAGGCGGCGATGTCTAGATCGTTGGCCAAAACCGCCGGGGCACCCAACTCTGCACTGAGGCGCGCCGCGAGTGGGTAGCGGTCCGCGGTGATACCCAGGTTAACGGCATGGGCCACCGTGCCAGCGGCGCTATCTACTACACCAGGTACGCCAATTCCGATGCTGACCAGGTCAGATGCGGTCAATCCCGTGGTGGCGAACAGTTCAGCGGTGGCTACCAGGGCACTTTTAACTACGCCATCACCACCAGGTAAAGTGGGCACCGAAACGTCTGCGATGCCATCACCACCATCGGATAAGAGCACAGCTTTGGCATTGGTTGCGCCAATGTCGAGTCCCAAGTAGGCCACGGCTTTAGGTTATGCTTATGAGTCATTCTGCGCGAATCCCGTTACCCAAAACCGAAAAAACGACGCCCCAGGCGATCAACGGGCGACACAACCAGGCTATTCCCAACGTGATGGAACTGTCCCTGCCCGATGGTGTAACCCTGCCCGCGCAGCCGCGCTTCGCCTGGCGGGGGCTAAATGTGGATGTGGTACGGCATTGGTATGGCGTGGAAAATCTCTATCGAATTGTAGACATTCTGGCTGCTTATGGTTTCAATATTATGCATTTGCATTTAACTGATGATCAAGGTTGGCGCCTTGAAATTCCTGCATACCCGGCATTGACTGAAATCTCTGGGCGCACCCAAGCTGGCGGGGAAATAACCCTAAAAGATAAGAATGGCGAAGTAGATAAAGGTTATTTATCGCTCACCGAATATAAAGAACTCCAGGGTTATGCCAAAGGGCGCGGCATCATCATCGTGCCCGAAATTGATTTGCCCGGCCACGTACATGCCGCTTTGCATGCTATCCCAGAATTAAACCCAGATGGCAAAGCCTTGCCGCCGTATCACGGCACAGAAGTTGGGCATTCTCGGTTGTTGCGCAATAACCCCGCCACTAAACCGTTTATCAAGGCGGTACTAGATACGGTTAGTGAAAACACCATCGGGGATTATGTACATGTCGGCGGTGATGAAGTTCCGTTATTACCTGCTGATGAATTTGCCGAGTTAGTCAATTATGCCCGCGAGGTCGTTACCACCCACGGCAAAACTCCAGTGCTTTGGCAAGAGGGCGCGGTAACGGTCACCAGCCCAGAAACCGCCAATGTGTTAATCCAGTATTGGGAACCGCGCTTGGATAAGACCCCTATGTTGGAGGCAGCTCAGCATGGCGCGCAATTCATTTACTCGCCAGCCAACCACATTTATTTGGATATCAAATATGCGCCAGATGAAAAGCTGGGCCTGACTTGGGGCACCTCAATGGGCCCATTCCCGGTGGATCAAGCGCGCAATTGGGACCCAGCATCGTTGATCCCCGAAATTCCAGAAAGCCAAATTACGGGCGTGGAAGGGGCGCTATGGGCCGAAACGTTCCGCTCTTATGAAGATTTTTTGTCCATGTTGTTCCCGCGTTTGGCAGCTGTGGCCGAGGTGGCGTGGTTGGAACCGAACCCCGAACTGGAGGCGACGTTCCGCCATCGGGCCAAAGCGCAAGCCGATACTTGGCGCGAATGGGGCGTACCAGAAACCGCCATAAATCGGTTATAACCCCGCAAAACCACCAATTAACGTAAGCCCACAGGTCACTTTAGGACAAACTGTAACGCATTTGTAACCATATGGATTTGGTTATTACTTAAGTCACACCTAGCATTTTAGCCCGAACGCAATTGTCGCCTCTCAAGTCAATATCAGACGCTTTTCAGGGACGATGAGGCACTCACCCACAAAATATCGAAGGAGCTATAATGCGCAAGAGTCGCCTAGGCTTAGCTGCACTGGCAGTTTCGGCCACCCTGGCCCTCGGTGCTTGCGGTGGTACCACTACCACTGTCACCGAACCCGCGCCCGCCCAACCCGGTACGGTTACCGAGGTTCCCGGCGGCACCACGGAAACCCCCACCACCTCGGCTTGCCCGGCGGATGCCCCGCTGAATATCGGCCTGGTAGTACAGGGTCAAAACAACGTTGAGACCAACAACCCGCTGAACATTCAAAGCTCCAGCGCGCTGCTGGGCTACGGTCGCTTAATGACTGAGCCGCTGGCCATCGTTAACCGCCTAGATGCTAATGACATCACCCCATGGCTGGCCAGCAATGTGCAGTGGAATGACTCCATGACCGAGTTGCAACTGACCGCCCGCGATGGCGTGACCTGGTCCGATGGCACCCCGTTCACCGCTGAAGACATTGCCTACAACTTTGAACTGCGCCGTGATTTTGAACTAGATGGCGCTTTCCCGATGGATGCCAACCGCATCATCGGCGATGTCACCACCGATGGCAACGTTGTTACCGTTCACTACAACGTACCTCAGCTCACCACTTGGCCCGCTCAACTGCACATGCCCATCGTGCAGAAGGCCTACACCGAGCAATACGAAGGTCCGGAGCTGATGACCGCCGCCATGGTTGACATCCCCACCACCGGCCCGTACACCGTTGGCCAGTTCACTCCGCAAACCGTTACCATGGTAGCTCGCAACGACTGGTGGGGCGGCCCGCTGGCAGCACCGACCATCAACTACGTTTCTTACAATGACAACACTGGTCTAGAAACTGGTTTGGCCTCGGGTTCGGTTCAATGGAGCCAATCCCCGATGAACAACCCTGATGCGTTTGTGAATGCCGACCCGGCTCACAACGTGTGGTGGACCCCATCTGACCTGGGCATTGAGGTTATGTTTGTGAACACTCACGTAGCCCCGTGGGATGATGTGAACTTCCGCAAGGCCGCTTCAATGTCGATTAACCGCGAAGCTTTCCGCGCCGTAGTTAACAATGGCGCTGGCGCCCTGTTGACCTCGCCCACCGGCCTCGGCCCAGCAGGTGACAGCTTCCTTGACCCTGCGCTGGCAAATGAAACCTTCGGTGATGCTGCTGCGGCTCGCGCCATCTTGGAAGAAGCTGGCTACACCAATGTTGGCGTACCTGGTCAATTGACTGACCCCGCTGGCAACCCAGTTGAAATTGTAATCACTGCACCTTCGGACTGGAATGACTACGTAGACAGCGGCATGATGCTGGCTCAAACCTGGACCCAAGAGCTGGGCGCCAACGCTACCTTCGAAGGTATTGACGTTGACACCTGGTGGGGCGACCGTTCTACTGGCGACTTCAATGCCGCGCAACGCGCTGCTGGTACCACCGGCCCGCTGCCCTTCTTCTTGTACCGCGACATGATTGCCCAGCCGGGCATGGGCGGCTTTGCCGAAATGGGCGCTGCTGGCGACTGGAACCTGGGCCGTTGGGTTAACCCTGAAGCTGGTCAAGCTTTCACCGCTTTGACTTCTAGCCCGGTTGCGGCTGAGCGTGAAGCTGGCCTGCGCGCCCTGCAACGCCTGATGGTGGAAGAAGTTCCGGTTATCCCGCTGGCACCTCGCCCCATCTTCAGCGCTTTCAGCACCATGTGCTACACCGGTTGGCCCTCGGATGCTAACCCCTATGCTGCCGCCCAGATTCTGGATGCTGGCGCTCCGTTGATGGTGGTAAGCCACCTCGAAAACCGCTAGTTACTAGCTTAGGTTCGATGCGGGCGGGACGGATTTTTGAGTTCCGCCCGCATCACCTTACCCACTAACTTTCCGGCGGTTGAGCGGTCGCGCGGTATACCGCGCGAAGTCGAAACCCCGGATTAAATAAAGTCCGGCGGTTGAGCCCCGTCGAAACCCCGGATACCTAATACTTTTGCTAATACTCAATGTCGAGGGAGAATACCCAAATGGGTGAAGATGTCTTAACCGTAGACAATTTCTCCGTGGTTTACGATGTAGAACCACCAGTGGAGGCCGTTAAGCACGTTTCCCTTCACCTCAAGCGCGGGGAAATTCTTGGACTGGCTGGGGAATCCGGATGCGGTAAAACCACTTTAGTTTATGGCATTCAGCGCCTACTAAAAGATCCAGCCATTATCACTTCTGGTACCGCCATCTTTCACGATGCCGGTGCTGTCGGGGCCGGGCCTAATGGCACTGGGGCCAAAGACATTGATATTCTTAAACTGTCGGATAAAGAAATTCAAAATTTCCGATGGGATAAAATCTCTATGGTATTCCAGGGCGCGATGAATGCCCTCAACCCGGTGGTGCGCATTGGTAAACAATTAGACGATGTATTCCGCACCCACCGCCCAGGAATGTCAAAAGCGGAACGCTTAGCTGCTTGTGAAGATTTGCTCACGGTGGTGGGCGTTGGTCCCGAACGCATTAAAAGCTACCCGCATGAGCTTTCTGGCGGTATGCGCCAACGCGTGATGATTGCCATGGCCTTAGCGCTAAAACCGCAGGTCATGATCATGGATGAGCCCACTACGGCGCTGGACGTCTTGGTGGAGCAACAAATTTTGACTAAAATCCGTGAATTGCGTAACGAATTTGGGTTTGCAGTTATATTCATTACCCACGATTTGCAGTTGTTGTTGGAAATTTCTGACCGCATCGCCATTATGAAAGAGGGCGAGATTGTGGAAATTGATACGGCTGCCAACATCTACCATCGGGCGCAACACGCATACACTCAAAAACTGCTTAATTCTTTCCCGAGCCTAACAGGCGAGCGCGGCGGATTTGTTCGTGGCGGTATAGATGGAGGTGGCAACTAATGAGCAAATTAGAATTTGTTAATGTATCGAAGCAATACCGCGTGCGTGGCGCTGGTACCTTAACCGCGCTAGATAACATTAACTTCAATATTAGTTCCGGCCGCACGGTGGCACTAGTTGGCCAATCCGGTTCGGGTAAATCCACTATTGCCAAAATTATTATCCAATTAGAGCGGGCCACCGCTGGCCAAGTGTTATTGGATGGCAAACCCATTCCGCATAGTGGCAAAGCTTTGCGTGATTATCGGCAAAAAGTGCGCATGGTTTTCCAAGATCCATTCGCCTCGCTGAACCCCACCCAAACTATCCGCCACCATGTGGAACGCCCCATTTTGCTGAACCGCATTGTGCCGCGTAATGAGGTGGACGGCGAAACCCGGCGGTTGCTGAACCTGGTGCAGCTCGATGCCGATCGCATCATCGACCGCCGCCCCCATGAGCTTTCGGGTGGGCAACGTCAGCGCGTCGCCATCGCCCGGGCTATTGCCTCGCGCCCTACCCTGTTGGTGGCCGATGAGCCGGTGTCCATGTTGGATGTTTCTATCCGCCTGGGCGTGTTGAATTTGCTTGCTGATCTGCAACGTTCCCAAAACTTGGGGGTTTTGTACATCACTCACGATCTCGCTACCGCCCGCCACTTCAGTGATGAGATTATGGTGCTGCACCATGGGCGCTGCGTGGAATATGGGCCTTCGGATTCCGTCATCCTGCAACCCAAGCACCCGTACACCAAGTCACTGTTGGGGGCTTCGCCTAACCCGGAGCGTCACTTTGGCGCTAAGGCCAACACCGGGGTTATGCCCGCAGTTGGGGCCGAGGGCGTGGTGGCACCATCGTTAACGCACCCTGCTGGTGCGGACCGAGCGGTAGCGGGAGGCGAAGCCTGGTCTGGCGGCTTAATTGACCTAGACGGCGATCCACTGCGTGTAGGCGACAGCTACACGGACGGGCAAACCGTGCTCGATGGTGAAGGTATTGTAGAAAATGGCGAAGATGCTGGCTTAGCCGTTGGGTATCAAGGAGTGCAATTATGAGCGTAACTAGCCCACTGCAACCCGTTTTTGAAACGGTTGCCACGGACCTTGCGCCTATTCCGATGGAGTCCGCTGGGGTTGTGGAACACTGGGCGCTGGAAGAGTCGGATAACCGCGACATCGCCGATGCGCCCATTTCGGCCCGCACCACTAAATCCAGTGCCCGCCGCAACACCATTCGCTTTGTGCTGCGCCGCATCGCGTTTTATATCGCCACCGCTTGGGCTGCTGTCACGTTGAACTTCTTTTTGCCTCGCATGATGCCGGGCGACCCATTGTTGCAACTAATGATCCAAAACCCGGATATGCCCCCAGAAAGCATCCGCGCCTTAGGCACTTTGTTTGGTTTATATTCCGAACGCACCTTATTGCAACAATACTTCGATTACTGGGTAATGCTATTCCATGGGGATTTCGGTTTGAGTTTCTCTAATGGTTTTGCGCCGGTATTCCAAGTTATCCGCACCGCTTTACCGTGGACTTTAGGCTTAGTTACTATCGCTACCATTTTGAGCTTTTTAGTGGGTACTATTTTAGGCACCTACATTGGCTGGCGCCGTGGTTCGCGGCTTGAGTTTTTAGTACCCGCCACTACTTTTATCGGTACTATTCCGTTCTTCTGGGTAGCGTTAGTAGTAATTGCGGTATTTTCGGTGACTTTGGGATGGTTCCCGCCTTCCCACGCTTTTGGCATTGGCACTATTCCCAACTGGTCAAACCCGCAGTTTGTGCATGAGGTTATCCGCCATGGTACTTTGCCTGCCTTAACTATTGCGGTAGTTTCGCTAGGTGGTTGGATTTTAGGCCAACGCAACATGATGATTACCGTGCTTGGTGAAGATTATGTAACCGTGGCCCAAGCTAAAGGTTTACCAGACCGCCGGGTAATGCTTTATGCCATGCGTAATGCTATTTTGCCCCAGGTGCAAAGTTTTGCTATGCAACTTGGGTTTGTAGTGGGCGGCTCGCTCATTTTGGAAATGGTATTTAGTTACCCTGGTATCGGTTTGATGATGCTTAATGCCACCCGCGCTCGCGATTATCCGCTAATGCAAGGCATATTCTTAATCATCGTATTTGCCGTGCTATTCGCTAACGTTTTAGCTGATATCGCGTATTCCATCCTTGACCCGCGTACCCGCCAAGCAGAGGGATAATTATCATGTCTGTTACTTACCCGTCTACTATGGCTATGCCTTCAGTTGATTCCGAAGTTACTGAAACCGGCACGCTGATCGCAGTGCCAGCGGCCCCGGCGCCAAAGCCTTCTAAAGCTAAACAAGTTTTAGGTGGGCTAGCTAATGCCTTTGCCATGTTACGTAATGGTAAATCCATTACCGGCTTAATCATTATGTCGTTGTTTTTGTTGGTAGCAATTTTCGCTCCCCAAATTGCGCGCTTTGACCCCATGCTGGGCGACTGGTTCGCATTGCGTTCCGCACCTACGGCCACCCACTGGTTAGGTACTGATAACTTGGGCCGCGATATCTTTTCGCAATTAGTGTGGGGTACTCGCACCGCCATGCAAGTAGGTATTGTGGCAGCGGTATTGGCTACCTTTATGGCAGCATTTATCGGAATTCTTTCTGGCTTTTTAAGTGGTTGGGCTGCTGAGGCATTATCGGCATTTACTAACGTATTTTTGATTTTCCCAGCCATGGCGTTAATCATTATCGTGGCCTCAATGTTAACAAACCCCTCATTGGTATTATTGGCTGCGGTCCAAGCTATGTTGGCTTGGGCGGGCGGCGCCCGCATTATGCGCGCGCAAACCCTTTCTTTGCGTAACCGCGAATTTATCCAAGCGGCCCGCGCTAATGGCGAACCCATTTGGCGCATCATTTGTGTGGAAATGCTACCTAACTTAATGGCGCTAATTGCCGGTACTTTCTCAGCATCGTTCATGGGCGGCGTGGTAGGTATTACCTCGCTGACCTTCTTGGGCATTTTGCCGATTACCACGCCTAACTGGGGCTCGGTGTTGAACTTTGCCCAAGCGGGCGGTGCGTTCACCGCTGGTATGTGGTGGTGGTACGTGCCCGCCGGTATTTTGCTGGCTCTGATGGGCACCGCGCTGTCTTTGATCCAGTTCGGCATTGACGAGTTTGTGAACCCGCGCCTGCGTTCGGCTGGCGAGCGCCGCCGGGCCCTCAAGAAGCGCGGCATCAAGCTCAAAGACGGTACCACCCAAATCGTTGACCTGGCCGAAAATCCGGACCTAATCGTTTCCGAGGCTTAGCATCCTCCTTGCGAGGAGAAATTCCAGCGATTGAGTAGCCGGCGCGGCCTACCGCGCGGGGTCGAAACCATAGGGATCAGGCAGAATATGTAAAGCCCTTGAAATCTGTTGTTCCGTGGTTTATGAGGCGCTTTGCGCCGTCACGAAAACCCCGCAACCTCGAGATCAAATATCAACTGGATCGTCTCTTTTTGTCATTCTGCGGCAAGGACGTAGTCCGCAGAACGCAGAATCTAGAAAGCGGCTTAATGGAAACCAACCCGTTAACAAACAAAAATTTGGGCCTGTTGCCCGCCCCAACCCGCCTTGATATTCTCGGCGGTGATGCGGTCATTGACTCAAGTTTGACGGTTGCTTACCCGGATGCAATTGCACCCGCCGTCAAGTTGTGGCTGCGTAGTTTGGAAACGGGTTTTGGGGTAGAACTGCCACGGGCGGCATCATCGGGCAACCCGACCGAGACGGATGCCAACATTGTATTTTACGTTGACCCCACACTGCCGCCTGGTGGTTACCGCTTGCGGGTTGATGGCGAGGCAGCGACCGAAACCGAGATACCCAGGCATATTGGGGTCAAAGTAGCCGACTTGGCGGGTGCGTTCAACGCCGTGCAAACCCTGCAACAACTGGCAGGCCCCACTAGTTACCGGCGTTCGTTTTTGACCGACGATGGTGAAGCTTGGCTGCCAAATTGCGAGATTTGGGACAGCCCGCTCTTGGAATGGCGCGGCGCCATGATGGACGTGGCCCGGCACTTTAGGACCAAAGCTGACGTACTGCGCTTCATTGACATATTGGCCGCCCACAAGCTAAACCGGATGCAGTTGCACCTCACGGATGACCAAGGCTGGCGCTTTGAAGTTGATGGCTTTCCGCTGCTGACTGAGGTGGGCGGCTGGCGCACCGAGACTGTGGTAGGGGACCGGCGTTCCGGCGTGTACGATGGGCGCCCCCATGGAGGCTTTTATTCCCGCGCGGATCTGCGCGAAATCGCGGCATATGGTCGCGCGCGTGGCGTGGAGGTGGTGCCCGAGATCGACTTACCGGGCCACTCCATCGCTGCGATTACCGCTTATCCGTTTTTGGCTTCTGACCCCGATGGCGAAATGGGCGTGCGCCGCGAATGGGGTATTTCACGCAATGTATTAGACCCTTCGGTTAAAACCCTGGAATTCTTCAAAATTGTTTTGAATCAAATCATTGAAGATATGAACCCGTTGTATTTAGGCTTAGGTGGCGATGAAGTTCCAGTGACTAACTGGAAAAAGCGGCCAGACATTGTGGCCCAAGCCGCTTCATTAGGTTATCTATTGCCCGATGGTACAGGTGATGTGACTAAATTAAGCCCGTGGTTTATCGGCCAATTAGCTGAGTTTGTTGCGGAACGTGGTATCCGCGCGGTAGTTTGGGATGATTGTTTAGGGCCAGAATTACCGGCAAGCACCATTATTACCGTTTGGCATTTAGGTGACGTGGCCGCTAAAGCGATTGCCGCTGGTTACGATGTAGTTTTGGCTCCATTTTCTGATTTGTATTTTGATTATGTGCAAAGTGAAATGCCTGAAGAACCAATTCACTTAGGTTCCGTCACTACGTTGGAACAGGTATATAACTTTGAGCCGGAATTGGGAAAAGGTTCCCTTAGCGCCGCACCTGACGTTTCCGCATCTGACGTTTCCGCACCTGCTGCCGGGGTCCATCCGGGCCGGGTTTTGGGCGCGCAAGCCCAACTGTGGTCCGAGTTTTTGGACACGATTCAGGCCATGGATTACGCTGCCTTTCCACGGTTATCTGCGTTTTCCGAAGTGGCCTGGACCAAGGGTTTACCCGATGATCGCAGCCCGGAAGCCCCCGCTTACCGCGAGTTTATGACCCGTTTAGAACATGATCATTTACCGCGCCTAGACGCCATCGGAGTTGCGTACCGCCCGCTAGATGGCCCCAAACCGTGGCAACAGCGCCCCGGTTATGTCTCATGGGATAAAAAACTGGCCGCTTTGACCGCCATGGAAGAAGAAGATTTACATGCGTAACGTGATGTATTACGGTGACTTTGATACCCACACAGAAGCGCGCGAGGGGCAGCCAGCTCAAGATTTTTTCCCTAAAGACATCCGGGGCGATAAACTAACTCATTTGAATTACGCATTCTTGGATTTTGATGCGCAGGGCAATCTGGAATGGGTACAGCCCGAAATGGCACTGAATACGCCCGCTGGCGAATTAGTGGTTGAGCCTGGCAGTGCCAGTGCAGGGTTATTAAATTCTTTTCAAGAATTACGCCTACGTTTCCCAAATTTGAAAATTGGGGTTTCCGTTGGTGGTTGGACTAAGTCTGGGGATTTTAGCCCAGTAGCCGCCGATCCAGTTATCCGGGCCAAATTTGTGAACAACTTGGTTAAGTTTGTGCAATACAATGAAATGGATTTCCTGGATATTGACTGGGAATATCCCGGCGCGGTACGCGAGGGCGACCCGAATGAACACGGGGATGAGGGCACCAATGGCAATTTTGATGACTTTGCTAATTACGTATTATTGCTCCGTGAATTGCGAGCCGGTTTAGCCGAATTAAGCAAAAAAACCGGCAAACAATATGAACTTTCCATCGCCGCCGTGGCTGGGAACTGGAATGCCTGGGCTGGCACGCCATGGGAAAGTGAAGAGCTAGAAGGCGCCCCATTTATCAGAGACATTTTTGCCGAACTCGACTTCGGCAACATCATGACTTATGACACCACTGGCAGTTGGGTGCCCACCACCAGCCACCACACCGCTCCGTCATCAAACCTTGCCGGTCCCAGCCGTGCTCAACGCAGCGCCCGCAGCGCCATTGACTACTACCTAGAGCACGGCGCCCCGGCCTCAAAATTGGATGTGGGGGTCGCCTTCTACACGCGCGGTTGGGGCGGGGTTAAAAACGACGGCTATGACCCCATCGGGCACCCCGGTTTGTTCGCTACCGCTAACGGCGCCCCGGCAGATCGCTGGGCTGGCTTAGTACCTTTCCGTTTTTTGCCAGAACTTATTGGCCAGTACGGTACTGACGCTAATGGTACGCCTAACTTAAAAGAGTATTGGGACGATGCCGCGCAGGCTCCATATTTGTATAGCGAAAAAGATGGCGTTTTCTACACTTATGATAATGCGCGTTCCATTGCAGCTAAAGCCGATTACGTGAAGCAAACCGGTTTAGGTGGCATCATTACTTGGATGGCATCACAAGATGCTCCCACCAACGCCAACATTACCGTTCGCGATGAATTAACTACCGCCATTTTCGATTCCCTCTACGGCCCAGAAACGAAACTACCCGTAGTTCCAATTACCACTTTGCCGCTAAACCTCAACGCTGAATTGACTGGCGATAATGCAGATGCCCCCACAAAAATAGCACTTACTAATAACGAACAATTGGTAGAAACCGACATTGTGTTATCCGGCGTAGAGCGCAAACACAAAACCGTAAAGCGCCCGGTATTAGTTTTGACGGGGCACGATGGCGAAACCCAAACCCTATATTTATCCGACCAAGGTATAACCGAAATCGAACCCGGCCAAACCGTGCAAATTTCAATTCCAGATTTATCTGAATTTACCAACTCGGGCAACTTGCAATCCATCGAGCTAGCCCAACGCATCGCCAACATCCCATACGGCCACCAAGCCATTTGGGCGGCAAGGTAACTCGTAGTTTAAGCAATCAAGCGCGCAGGGCGCAGCCCGTGAGAGCTATAGGATAACGACTTGTTGGTCGGAGTCGGCGGCTTGAATGTGGCCGATGACGACTGGGTTTTCGCCGGCGGCGGTTAGGGTTGCGAGGGCCATTTCAACATCGGTGGGGGAGAGGGCAATAACCATGCCGAGCCCCATGTTGAAAATGTTGTAGAGTTCGGCTTCATTTAGGTTGCCCAGTTTTTGTAAATAATCAAAAACGACAGGGCGCTCAAAAGTAGTGGTATCAATTACGGCTTGGGCACCATGGGGCAGCATCCGGGGTACATTTTCAATAAAACCACCACCAGTAATGTGGGCAATACCGTGTACGTCTACGTTTTTTATTAGTTCCAGTACCGGCTTAACATAGATTTTAGTGGGTTCCAGTAAAGCTTCACCTACTGTGGTGCCTAATTCCGGGTTAAACTCATTTAGGTCAACCTGGTTATCTTTCATAACCACTTTGCGCACTAATGAATATCCGTTGGAATGTAACCCGCTGCTGGGTAGACCAATTAGTACATCACCTGGGCCGACTTTGTCCCCGGTAATTAGCTTAGCTTTTTCCACCGCGCCCACGGTAAAGCCTGCTAGGTCATAATCGCCTGCTTCATACATATCCGGCATTTCGGCGGTTTCCCCGCCGATAAGAGCGGCACCAGCCTGGCGGCAACCTTCGGCGATGCCGCTGACGATGGCTTCAATTTGAGCGGGGTCAATTTTACCAGAAGCAATGTAATCTAGAAAGAATAGTGGTTCAGCGCCTTGGGCTAAAACATCATTAACGCACATTGCCACAGCATCAATCCCGATGGTGTCATGCTTATCAAGTTCAATGGCCAGTAATAATTTAGTGCCCACACCATCGGTGCCGGAAACCAATAGGGGTTCTTTTAGGTTAAGCGCCGATAAATCAAACATGGCCCCAAATGCTCCGATACCGGTAAAAGCGCCGAGGCGGTTAGTGGATGCGGTATGTTTTTTAATCCGCTCAACAGATTCATAACCGGCATTCAAATCAACGCCAGCGCTGGCATACAAATCGCTCATAACTTTTTACTTCACACCCCTATTTGCAGCTTCCACATCTTCATAAAGGTAAGTGGGGTAACTGCCATTGAAACAGGCCACGCATTGCCCGGAATGTCGGCCCAGATCCGGGTCGCGGCCAATTCCATCGGTTAGGCCGTTAATGCTTAAGTATGCCAAAGAGTCAACACCCAGCATTTCTTTGATGGCATCGGTAGATTTATGGGCGGCGACTAGTTCTTCAAAAGTGGAAAAAGCTACCCCATAAAAACAAGGGAATTTGATTTCTGGCGAAGCTATTCGCATATGAACTTCTTTAGCGCCAGCATCGCGGATCATTTGCACAATTTTGCGGGAGGTAGTACCGCGAACAATCGAATCGTCAATTAAAACCACAGATTTACCACGCACGATGGAGCGTACGGCCGATAACTTCATCTTTACGCCCTGCTCACGCAATTCTTGCGAAGGCTCAATAAAGGTGCGGCCCACATACTTATTTTTAATCAAGCCGATTTCAAATGGAATACCTGCGGCTTCGGCATAACCCACAGCAGCACTTAACCCACTATCGGGTACGCCAATTACAATATCAGCATCGGGCGCCGGCGCTTCTGCTGCCAGGATGCGGCCACAACGTTTGCGGGCTTGGTGCACATTGATCCCCTCAATATCACTATCGGGGCGGGCAAAATAAACGTATTCCATTGAGCACATTTTGTGATCGCCAGTAACGGCATAAGTTTCGGATTGCAAAACCACCGGGGTGTTTGGGTCGCGCCGTTTGGAATCGCGTTCTGCTTTACCAGAAACCCCAGAATCGGCATCCACTTGAGCTACTGCATCGGCGCCGGTAACAGGGGGAGTGCCATTGGCCTCATCATCAATAGGGGAATCAGCGTAAGCAATCTTCAGCACTTCACCTGGCTGAATGTCTCGCACGTACTCAGCGCCCACAGTTTCAAAAGCGCAGGTTTCTGAGGCTAAAACGTAACTATTTTCCCCGATTTTGCCTAAAGACAGGGGCCGTAAACCCCATTTGTCTAAAGCGCAATAGAGTTTATTTTCTTTGAGTAATAAAAAGGCAAAAGCGCCTTCCACATAAAGCAATGATTCACGTAAAGCCTCAAGCAAATTACCGCGTTGGCGCTTAACTAGGTGAGCTAAAATTTCAGAATCGGAAGTGGTTTGGAATATGGAGCCGCGTTGTTCTAGGTGTGCGCGCAATTCATTAGCGTTAACTAAGTTGCCGTTGTGGCATAAGCCGAGGGGGCCAGAAAGGGAGCGGAATAAAAATGGTTGAATATTTAGGCGCCCGCTGCCGCCGCACGTGGTATAACGCACATGCCCGATGGCGTGGATGCCGTGCAGTTCGGCCAGTTCGGATTGCTTAAACACGTCCCGTACCAGGCCCACGCCCACATGTTGATGTAGCGCGTGGCCATTGCTGGAAACGATGCCAGCGCCCTCTTGCCCACGATGCTGCAGCGCGTTTAGCCCGTAATACGTAAGCTCCGCAGCATTGGGGTGGTTGAACACCCCGAAAACCCCACACATACCGTATAGCCTACCGAACTTAGGGGCTGAGGTCAGGCTGAAATCACTCGTGCCTAGTCACATATGTTTTATAATGCAGAGACGCGGTTGAGTATCTCTACATACGCTTCTTCGATACCGCCCAGGTCGCGGCGGAAGCGGTCTTTGTCCAGCTTTTCGCCGGTTTCCATGTCCCACAACCGGCAGCTATCCGGTGAGATTTCATCGGCCAGGACGATGCGGCCATCTTGGGTGCGGCCAAATTCCAACTTGAAGTCCACTAAGTTGATGCCTTGGCTGGCGAAATACTTAATTAGCATTTGGTTGATTGCCAAAGTTAACTCTTTAATACGAGCTAATTCTTCATAACTAGCTAAACCTAAAGCGACGGCGTGGTCTTCATTAATTAATGGGTCGCCATAAGCATCATTTTTGTAGCACAATTCATAAATAGTGTTCGGCGGAATGGTGCCTTCTTCGATGCCGAGGCGCGCTGCCATCGAACCGGCAATGGTATTGCGTACAATTACTTCCAACGGGTAAATGTCAACACGTTCACAAAGCTGATCTCGGTCATTTAGCTTTTCAATGAGGTGCGTAGGGATACCTTCAGCGCTGAGCATAGTCATTAGCTTGGTACTTATTGAGTTATTGAGTACGCCTTTGTTGGCGATAGAACTGCGTTTTACGCCGTTAAAAGCCGATGCATCATCTTTGTGGTGGATTATTACTTTGTTTGGGTCATCGGTGAGGTAAACCTGTTTGGCTTTGCCTTCATAAGCTAGTTCGCGTTTTTCCATGTGCTTGTTTGTTCGCTTTCGGGATTGGTCGATGATGACGGTTTTGTGGTGTTGTGGTTTATTTATTTGATCTAGCGGTTTGTGCTTGATCTACCGGTAGTGACGCAGCGGGCGGGCATTGTTGAGTTAGCTGAAATAGTTCACCCCAGCTTTGAAAATCTGTTGGTCATAAGTACCGGGCACATTCTTTAGTAAGTCAATGCCGCTACGTTCCGAGTGTGCCATCTTGCCAAAAATGCGGCCATCAGGGCTGGTTATGCCCTCAATCGCAGCATAAGAACCGTTGGGGTTATAGCGCCCATCCATAGTTGGTAACCCATCGGGATCAATATATTGAGTGGCGATTTGGCCGTTAGCGGCCAATTGTGCAATGGCCTCGGAACTAGCCACAAAGCGCCCCTCGCCTGAACTTATCGGCACTGAATAGTTCTCCCCAACTTGGGTATTATATAGCCAAGGGGATAAGTTAGAAGTAATTCTAGTATTCACAATTCTAGAAACGTGGCGGTTGATTAAGTTACGAACCAAAGTGGGGGATTCGGGGGTAACTTTTCCAAAGTCACCGTAAGGCAACAAGCCCGACTTAATTAGGGCTTGGAACCCATTACAAATTCCCAAGATCAAACCATCACGGGCTAAAAGGTTCTCCACACTGGCCCGAACCTGCGGGTTGAGTAATACCGCGGTGATAAATTTCCCAGATCCATCTGGCTCATCACCGGCGCTAAACCCGCCGCTAATCATTAAGATTTGCGATTGGTCAATAAACTTTGCCATCCGATCAATTGAGGCTGCTGTTTCATCGGGGTTTAAGTTCCGGAAAACATCAGTAATAGATTTAGCTCCAAAACGCTCAAAAGCCCGGGCGGATTCATTTTCACAGTTGGTGCCGGGGAATACTGGTAAATACACCTGAGGCTGCGCTGATTTCAATAGAGTGCCGACCCGGTCATTGAAACTAACCGGATGCAACGGGATATCAGTAGGTGGTACGGAAGTTTGATTCTCAGGTTGAATTAGGCGCGGGTAAACGGCATCGTAGTCTGATTGCCAAGCCTTTACCGCATCGGAAATTGAGATAGCCGTACCATTAATGGTCAGTTCTGAGGTTTCGGTGGTGCGCCCAAGTAATACCGCATTCACGCTTTCCAGTTTTTTGGTGCTTTCAACTACGATGTCACCAATCCGCATGGCAAACAGATCAAGGTCGGTTTCTACCGCTACCCCGATGTGATTGCCGAAACTCATCTTGGCAATCACCTCAGCTAAACCACCGGACTTTACGCTAGCTGCGGCCACAATATCGCCATTTTGCATATGTCGGTGTAAATAGCTGTAATTGTGTTTAAGAGCGGTGATGTTGGGGAGTAAATCATCCGTTGTGGGCGCTTGAATTAAGTAAATGTAATTGCCAGGCTGTTTAAATTCCGCACTGATGATTTCTTTTGCCGAGGCAGTTTGCACGGCAAAACTAATCAAAGTTGGCGGCACTTCAATGTCATGGAACGTACCACTCATTGAGTCTTTACCGCCAATGGCAGGCAAACCAAAGCCATGTTGGGCATAAAGGCTGCCTAATAGTGCAGTAAATGGTAATGCCCATTTAGCTGGGTTAGTGCCCAAGCGCGGGAAGTATTCTTGGAATGAGAACCGGATACCTTGCCAATCAGCACCTAAGGCCACAATGCGAGCAATTGATTCCACTACCGCATAAGCTGCCCCATGGAAGGGCGACCATTTAGAAATCTCTGGGATGAACCCGTAAGTCATAATCGAAACCGTGTCAGTTTCAGCTCCGATAACCGGTAATTTATGCACGGAACCTTCAGATTCAGTTAATTGGTACTTGCCGCCAAATGGCATTAACACGGTACCGGCGCCTACGGTGGAGTCAAACATTTCCACCATGCCTTGCCGGGAGGCCACATTGGGCGAGCGTAAATTAGCCAGGAATGTCTCCCTGAAGTTTCTAGATTCTGCGTTCTTCGTCGTTTCACTCCTAGCCGCAGAATGACAAGGGGCGCTAGCAGTAGGAGAAGCAAACAGAGGATTACCGGGAATATCAGTATTGACCCTAACGGCAGCAGTTTGAGTGGCCCCATTAGTATCCAGAAAATCACGGGATATATCGACGATGGTGGTGCCATTCCACTCCATCTTTAGCCGATTATTATCCGTTACGGTAGCTACTTGCACAGCTTGCAAATTTTCTTTGGCAGCCAATTCAATAAAAGTAGCCACATCACCAGGCGCTACCACTACCGCCATGCGTTCTTGGGATTCGGAAACTGCTAGCTCGGTGCCATCTAGACCTTGGTATTTAACGGGCACTGCATCTAAATCAATATCAATACCTGGAGCTAATTCGCCAATAGCCACACAAACCCCGCCAGCGCCAAAGTCGTTACACTTTTTAATTAGATGCGTAACCCGCGGTGAGCGGAATAAGCGTTGAATCCGACGTTCCATCGGAGCATTACCTTTTTGTACCTCGGCTGAAGATTCAGTAACTGACTCAGTGGTATGAACTTTGGAACTCCCGGTAGCCCCGCCAATGCCATCGCGGCCAGTACCGCCGCCTAGCAGAATAATGGCGTCACCAGCAGATGGAGTGTCGCGGATAACGTCAGCAGCTCGGGCCGCCCCAACTACGGCACCAGTTTCTAAGTGCTTAGCCAGGTAGCCTTCATCAAAAATCTCGCGCACAAAACTAGTTGGCAAACCAATTTGGTTACCATAAGAGCTGTTGCCATGTGCTGCGCCCTTGGCAATAACGCGCTGCGGTAATTTGCCATCTAGCGTTTGCGAAATTGGTTGGTTTATATCGCCAACGCCACTAATGCGCATGGCTTGGTAAACAAACGAACGCCCCGATAACGGGTCACGAATAGCGCCGCCAATACAAGTTGAGGCCCCACCAAAAGGCTCAATTTCCGTGGGGTGGTTGTGAGTTTCATTTTTGAACATCAATAACCAGGGTTCTTTTACTCCATCAACATCTACGTCAATGCGAATAGAACACGCATTAATTTCATCGGATACTTCTTCATCATCCAGCAAGCCAGCCGCACGTTGATCTTTGGCTGCAATAGTTGCCATATCCATTAAGGTGATGGGCTTCTCAGTGCGGCCTAAACGCGCGCGCATGGCTAGGTATTCGTCAAAAGCGCTTTGGATAGCATCGTGAAACCGGCCCGGTTCAATCTCAATCGAGCTTAATTGCGTTTCAAAAGTAGTATGTCGGCAGTGGTCGGACCAATAAGTGTCCAACACCTTAATTTCGGTAGCGGTTGGGTCGCGGTGTTCGATGTCGCGGAAATAACCTTGAATCATTTCCAAATCAGCTAATGACATAGCTAAACCGTTATCCGCCAAAAAGCCACTGAGGGCGCCTTGATCCAAGGAGGTAAACCCAGTTTCGATGGCTACTGGTTGGGCGGCAATTGAATCTTCTAGTGAAGGGGCAATTTGTAAATCTTTTTCACGAGCTTCAACGGGGTTAATCAGAAAGTTTTCTACCGACTTTCGCTGGGAATCAGTTAAATGGTTTTCGGCTTCAAAAATAGCAAGTTTACCGCTCTTAACTGCCACGCCATCATTGCCAGTTAGCAAAGTTAAGCACTGCTCAGCCGAATCAGCCCGCTGGTCATATTGGCCCGGCAAAAATTCCCAAGAAACATAATCCAAACCGTTAAGGTCAAAATTATCATATGCGGTATCGGTTACCGTTTCGGCAAGTACTGACTGCTTCGCTACCTCAAGTTCTTCGGTATTGGCTCCAAATAGATCGTAAGTATTTATTAACCGCACCCCGTCGAGGTTCAAGCCAAATAACTCGTTGAGCTCATGCTGAAGCGATTTGGCCTCCGTAGCGAATTGCGGTTTCTTTTCCACAAAGATGCGCTGGGCCTCAGGGTGGTTTGTGTTAGTCATCTTGGCGGTGCCCATCTTTTCAAAGTCTACGTGGTGCTAAATCTACTGTATGCTGCTTTTATTCGGGGAAATCAGCTAAAAAGGCGTTGACTGTGGCTTGCAGTTGCTGGCGGTCAGGGTGGCTGAAATTCAAATGCCCCACCTTGCGGTCCCTTTTCATTTCTTCTTTACCATAAAGGTGCAGTTTAGCCCAACCAAATTCTGGCTGCTGAAACTTCTCTAGAGCGTAACCAACATGCTGGCCCAGTAAATTAACCATAATAGTGGGGTTAATCAGCTCAGGTTCTACTAGAGGCAGCCCGGTAATGGCTCGGATATGTTGTTCAAACTGCGAAACACTATAACCGTCAATAGTTAAGTGCCCCGAATTATGGGGCCGGGGCGCTAGCTCGTTAATAATGATCTGGTCACCAACCACAAACATTTCAATGGCTAAGGTGCCGACAAAATCCAGTGCCTCCATTAGTCCAATACCAACCTCACGGGCTTTTGCGGCTAACGATGGCGTAACTCCCGCAGGCGCGCTAGATAAATGCAGAATGGAATTGTGATGCACGTTTTCTACCGGCCCAAAAACTTGCACTTCGCCAGTGATAGACCGGGTAACAATTACCGAAATCTCTTTATCAAACCGCACAAAGCCTTCCAAAACACAAGGTGCGTGGGCCACAACTTCCAAAGCAGCAGGTAAATCAGCTTCAGACTTTAGTACCCATTGGCCTTTTCCATCATAACCGCCCGTCAAGGTTTTTAAGATGGCGGGGTAGCCGATTTTAGTCACAGCGGTCTGTAACAAAGCCGGAGAACTAGCATCGGCGTAAGGCGCAGTAGCATAACCAGCAGCGTTGATCGCATCTTTTTCGCGTAACCGGTGCTGCGTTATATAAACTGGGCGTGGCCCTTGGGGCAAATTGCCATAATGAGCTAATTCATCAATAGTTTCAGCGGAAACATTTTCAAATTCATAAGTAGTTACGTCACTAACATCAAGCAGTTTATGCAATGCCGCATCATCATTGTACGGAGCGTTAATTTCAATGTCGGCAATTTGGGCCAGCGGGCCACCGGGGGCAGGTTCTAAAACTGCAATGCGATAGCCCATTTGCCGCGCTGCGATTGCCATCATCCTACCTAATTGTCCCCCGCCAATAATGCCAATGGTGGCTGGCGGCAAAATCGGGGTGTGGCCAGTTTTAATACCTGGTTCAGCTTTATTATCTGGTTCGGTATTGGGCATTTGCGTCAACTTAAAATTCTTTCCCCAGTGGTAACATCAGCTCTAGTGGTAACAGTACTTTAGGTGCGGATTAACGGTGCTATATCAATCTGATTATTATTTAGCACATCATCGGTAATCTGAGAACGGTAATTATCTAGCCGCGTTGCTAATTCATCATCGTGCGTTGCCAAAATGGCGACCGCTAATAGCCCAGCGTTTTTGGCCCCAGCAGTACCGATGGCGACGGTTGCTACCGGAATTCCGCCGGGCATTTGCACAATAGATAATAGCGAGTCCAAACCATTTAAGGCTTTTGATTGTACTGGTACGCCAATCACGGGCACGCAAGTTTTCGCGGCTACCATGCCGGGCAGATGTGCCGCTCCGCCTGCGCCCGCTATAATCACTTTTAAGCCGCGCGCACGGGCACCCTCAGCATATTCAAACATCAAATCGGGGGTGCGATGCGCTGAAACAACTTGGGCTTCAAAAGGCACGCCCAACTCGCTGAGTACTTCAATCGCGGCGGCCATGGTGGGTAAATCAGATTTGCTACCCATAATCACGCCCACACGAGGCTCTGCACCCATGCTGCCATCTTAATGCAGCAACGAAAAACCTGAAAATTTATGGCGTGCGCCGTGGCCTTTTGCGGCCCGCAGAAAAACGACATCACGCAACTGGGGGCCAAGCGCGCAAAATGTCCGGCGCCGGGTGTAGCGTGCGCCACATGAGCAACGATTTTGTTGTCGAGACTGACAACTACGTAACTGACGGCGCTGAAACTCGCGTGGGTCGCGCGCATCTGCACGGCGGGCACCCGCATCACGGTGGGCATCACCATGGCGGTCATCACGGGGGGCCGCGCCATGTTTATAGCGATTTTGCCCGGTTTGCCGCCGAGGCGCTCGGTACCTTTATGCTGGTGCTCGCCTTATTGGCCTCGCTGGTTTTCACCGTACTCTCGGGCAACTCCTGGCTGGTAATTGCGCTGACTGTGGGCATGATGCTGGCGGGCGCGATGGCGGCGGTCGGCCATGTAACTGGCGGCGGGGAATTTAACCCGGCAGTAACGATCGGCAAGGCTATCGCAGGCCGCTTGGCCTGGCGCCACGTTTTGCCTCATATCTTCGGGCAGATTGTAGGCGCCGCGTTGGCGGGGCTGGTGATGTGGGCCGTGCTACCGCACACCTTTGCCGAAGCCCTGGGTTATGGCTCGCGTGGGGCGCTATTGGGCACCACCGCACCGGGTTTCGGACCTTTCTCTCCGCTGTCGCAAGCCTCTAGCGGTCAAACTGAATTTGGCTTGGGCGCCGCGCTGCTCACTGAAATTATTTTCACCGCGCTGTTGGTAGCAGTGGTGCTGGGCGCCACTCGCAAACGGGCGCGCCGCAGCGGCATTGCGCCGCTGGTTGTAGGTATGACTTATGCAGCGTTATTGCTGATCACTTGGCCGATTACCCGTGGTAGCTTGAACCCGGCTCGCGCGTTTGGTTCGGTAATGCTTTCTGGCGACATCGATATTTGGCGTCAACTGTGGCTGTTCATCCTAGGTCCGCTAATTGGTGCTGCCTTGGCTGGCTTGTTCTACCGAGCCTTTGGCGGCGGCGAGCATGGCGGTTTTGGCAGCTTCGGTCGGGACAACTTTGGCGAGAGCGGCTATACCGTGAACGATGTTGCCGACCCGGTCTATGTATCAACCGCCGCCCCGGTAGTTGAGGTCGGCGCCACCGATGCTTACACCGTACCCGCCAGCAGCGACGCTTACGATAACGAGATGTTGGTATCTGAGCCAGTTGAACACTTTGTGGTTACTGGCGATGAAGTAGTTGAAGATGGTGACGCCATTGTGTTTGGGCGCGATGCCGAGACTGTGGCAGACATTTTGGAAGCTGACGAAGAACGCTAAGGCCGCCAACGCTTTGCCCAAAGCCCCGCACCTCTCGGGTCAAGAGCGCAGGCGTGGCCTCCCGCTGTCGCTCGGTCAGCGCCCACTAATTTAGGTGGGCTGGTGGTTCTGTGGGTAAAAGATGTGGGTAAATAATTGCGGGCAAATGATTTGGTGAGCAAATAGATCGGTGGGCAAATGACAGCAAAACCGATAAATGTTGCGATTACGGGCGCAGCCGGGCAACTCGGGTACAACCTGGGCTTCCGGCTGGCCGCCCGCAGTTGGGGCGATAATAAAGTGCGCCTGCAACTTTTGGAGTTGCCCGGCAAAATGAAAGAACTTGAAGGCGTTGCCATGGAACTCCATGATGGCGTTTTCGATTTTCTGGATTCGGTTGACATCACAGACAACCCAATGGATGCCTTTCGCGATGCCAATGTGGCGGTGCTGGTGGGCGCGCATCCGCGCACGGTGGGGATGGAGCGGGCTGACTTGCTTACCGCCAACGGACGCATTTTCGCCGCGCATGGCCGGGCCATCAATGAGGTAGCTGCCGATGACGTACACGTGTTGGTGGGCGGCAACCCCGTTAATACCAATGCGTTAGTGTTGGCGGAACATGCGCCTCGCGTCCCTAAGAACCGGGTTAATGCTTTGTTGCGCTTGGACCACAACCGCGCCATTTACCAATTAGCCAAGCACGCCGGTGCACCCACCACCTCGGTAAAACGAGTAACAGTTTGGGGTAACCACTCCCGCACCGCGTACCCGGACATTTTTCACGCCGAAGTTGGTAGCCATCCTGCCGCCCAATATGCAGACGATCGCAAATGGTTAGCGGGGGAGTTCATCCCTACGGTGGCCAACCGAGGCGCCGACGTGCTATCCACGCGCGGAGCATCGTCGCAAGGTTCGGCGGCGCAGGCCATCCTGGACCATTTGCGGGATTGGTACACTGGTACGCCGCCTGACGATTGGACCAGCGTGGGTTTATGGTCCCAGGGCGAATACGGGGTGCCAGAAGGCTTGGTGTTTGGGTTCCCGGTGACCTCCAACGGTGGGGACTGGTTCATCGTTGAAAGCCTGGAAATTAACCCGTTTTCGCGCACCCGCATTGATGCCTCAATAAACGAGTTAGTTGACGAGCGGGCCCAGGTGCAAGCGCTAGGTTTAATTTAGGGAGAACTTACAGTGGCAGTGACTTACGCGGTTGAATCCGATAACCAAACGGCACCTCAACGCCCAATGTGGTGGGCATTGCTGCTGGGGCTGTCGGGGTTAGCGGCTGGGCTCATCTGGGTCACTGGTATCAGCGCATTCCCATTAGTTCTGGTGGCAACGGCAGCGGCTGGCCTTGGTCTCGCTCAAGTCAGCAGCCTACGGTTAGGGTTCACCGGGGCGTTAGCAGTAGTTTTGGGCGGGTACTCCATCCTGCTACATTTCACGATGGCAATCCCTTGGGGCTTAGCCGCCATCGGCGGGGTAAGTCTATTAGCGCTGGTGGGCGCCGGTATTGCCGCATTGATACGGACGCCTAACCCCGTGTTGCCCTCGCGCCGGGCTGCCATAGTTGGGATCGCATTAACCTTATTGGCCTTAATCTTGACAGTCTGGTTTATCCCTTGGCGTACTGCCCGGGGAGCAGGGCCGGTCTGGGCGATGCATAACGATGCCGTGGTGCAAATGATCAAGACTCATGTGCAAATTAGTGCTGACGGCTTTGATACCTCTAGCGCCTTAAACCCTTCACCTCTCCCAAGCGCTCTAATTGCGGTTGCTGCCGCAGTGGGCCGAATACGCCTGACTAATCCAAATCAAGCACTTGAAAACGATGTACTGCGCCTAGCCGAACTTTGGGGCTTGCTGATTTTGGCTACTTCTGCCCTAGCTGCTTGGATAGCTTGGCGGATGGCGACCCGGCAAGCGCGCCACATTACAAACCTGCAACCAATTCCGGATGTTAGCCCCTTGGAACTCGCAGTTTTGCCCGATGATGTACCAGCACCTGGCCCCGCATGGTCGCGCCGATGGCTGCCAATCTTGGGTACCATAATCGCGGCGCTGTTACCCTTCACCTGGTATTTTGCCGGTTTCGCCTTCGCCTACGGGTTTCTAAATTCTACGCTTTCCTTAGTTTTGTTGCTGTTAGCCTGGGCAATTTGGCTAGAACTTCCAGATAGCCCGCCGGTGTTAGTGGCCGCCCTACTGAGTTTAGTGACGGTGGCCATGTTAGCCACTTGGGCCCCGGTGGCGCTGATCACTGCTGGCTTAACTTTGCTGGCGTTGTGGAAAGGGTTGCGAGCCAATTTAGCTATCGCGGGCCGAGCGGGAGCGGGAGGCCAAGCGTGGGCGGATGATGCGTTATTCCCAAACCGGCCAGCATGGAATTGGGTAGCGTGGGTGGTCGCCGCATTGCCGGTGCCGCTTTACGGATTATTTGTGACCATTCCTGATTTTAACCAACAGGGCGAAGCGCTTGCGGTAGCGGAAGGCATTGCCGTTATCCCGCTTTATCACGTTTTGCTGGTGGGTATTTTCGCGGCGGTGGCTATCGCCCTTTACGCTTGGGCTAGCCGGGATTCACAACCGATATGGGGTATGCTGATCGTCATCGTTACTAGCGGGATATTAGTCGGTTTTTTGGTTCATTTAAATACCCGAGTTGGTTTTCCGGGGTGGGGTTATTACCCGGTTAAAGCCGCATGGGCGGTAACCAGTTTGCTGATTATTATTGGCATTGCCGCCCTGTTCGGGGCCTTGCTGCATTGGCGGCTCCCGGCGCTGGGCCAGGGCGCTGGCATGGCATTGGTAACAGTGCTATCGGTACTTATCATGAGGCAGTACCTTTGGGAACCGCTACGTGTAGTCAACTTTTTTGCACCTGTGGAAGTGCTGCGTAATTCGGGCTTCGCGGCCGGGCCATGGCGGGCTAACATTTTGTTCGATGCATACCGGCATGATCAATTGACCATTTTGCAATTGGAAGAACCCCGCTGGATGGTAGCTGACCAGATAGTACCAGGCGATGGGCGGGCAGATCGGTTCGCTAATTTCTGGTTACTACAAATCCACCCCGGTGCTGGCTTGCCCGGTGGCCCCGAAGAAGTGGCCAGAGGCTTTGCTTACACGCTCGACCCGCGTTCGCCAGAGGGGATTTGCGCTGCTGTAGAGACTTGGGGCCAGCCCACTACGGTGCTAACGGCGGATCCGAATCTGGAAGCGCTCCTGGTAACATCCTGCCCTGAAGCGCCCATCACTGTGGAAATGTTCAACCCACCCTGGCACGGTTAGCTGCCTTAGTTGCAGAGCGATTTTCTACAGGTATAAGACCCGTTGCCGAGCTGACTCAGCTAGCCGCCCCAGGCGCACGCCGCAGCGTGACAAGGCGCGGCGCCGGTCTACCTTAGGCGTTAGGTAGCTAGCGCCCAGTTCAGCTAAGGCCAACGGCCAGGCGGCCACCGCCCTTAAAGTGGAACTGCGCGGCATCCCCAGTTCGCGAAACTTGGCATACAAGCGAACAGCGGCACGCCCGTAACCACAGAATTGCTTAAAGGTGGCTTTATCATCATCGCGCATATGGTGCGTGATGCGTGCTCCCGGGACAAACGTTAACGGCATTCCAGCGAAGTGAGCGCGCCAAAAGAAATCGGCATCATCGCCGCCACCCTGCCAACTTTCTTCAAATCCGCCGATCTTTTCAAACCCAGTTTTGGTAATGCCGCTATTAGAACCTAAGCCGTAGGGGATATCCCAAAAGTGCAATTCCGGTTCAGATATTTCATGAATTAGCTCACCTGTTCCGGTTAATTCGGAATAGGGGCCAGCGGCAATCTGAGCCCCATCGGCAAAGGCTTTACGAAAGGCACTGAGCCAACCCGGACTAACGGCATCATCGTGATCTGTGAATAGCAATATGGAACCAGTGGCATGTCTGGCACCGTAATTACGAGCCACATTAACCCCTTGGCTCTTTGTGGCTTGCAGTACTCGGAGGCTAGCAGGGTATTTAGTGGTGGCTGCGGTCAATAAGCTGAGGGTGTTGTCAGTGGAGTTATTATCCACCAACAACAATTCGGCATCGGTATCGTTAATGATTTCCGGAATTAAAGCTGTTAAAGTGCGGCCAATAAAAGCAGCAGAATTATAGCAAGGCACGATGATGCTAATTTGAGGCATCGCGAGCCTTTGCTGCCTCATTAACCATTCCCACCAAACCAGTTAAGGTATTGTGCCAGCGGAATAATTCAGCAGCATTACGTGCCAGCCGCGATTTGGTTGGGGCTTTCAAATGCTCGAGCAAAGCGTCGGCAAAGCCAGCCGGCCTGTCAGTTATTTGCATGACCGAGGGGCCAGCTAAAGCCTCTAGCCCTAAGGCCCCCAAACTGGTGGCGACAACCGGGGTACCTGTGCCTAGTGCCTCCAGAATTTTCAGCCGCGTGCCACCGGCAGTCCAAAGCGGTGCGGTTGCCACGGCGGCAGCGCCGAGGTAAGGGAACACGCTGGCGACATTGCCATGAACCGAAATGCCTTGGCTGGCATCCGCCAATTCTGTTACGGCAGGGTTTGGGTCGCGCCCAATGAGTTGCAATTTCGCCTGTGGCATGGCTTGGTGTACCAATGGCCACACCTCGCGAGCCAACCACTTAGCTCCATCTATGTTGGGCCGCCAGCCTAAATGCCCGATGAAAACCGCAGTGGGCGCCTCGGCCTGAATTAGCTGATCAGGAACTGCAAATGCTTCATCAGTGACCCCATTGGGGGCGGGCACCACGGCGACCCCGGTCGCACCCTTAAGGCTACTCAACAAGGCACGGTCGGTTTCTGAAACGGTTACCACTCCAAAAGCTTGGCGCGGGATGGCAGCTTCTAGCCGCTCCAACAAGCGGGATTCTAGGCGCGCAGCTAGCCCGATGATGCCGCCGCGACCTTTGGCATAATTAGCAATGAGTTGAGATTCAATGTTATGTAAATCAAAAATTACCGGGCATTTAAATAGCGTTGCGTAAGGGGCTAAATAAGAAGATTCCAGCAATACCACTTCTGGTTGCCAAGTTCTAGTAATTGCCACAAGCGTATCGCAGGCTTTAGGGGAATACCACTTAGTTAATGAAAGTGAAGGGGTATGCGAAAGGCGGCGTAATACCAGCAAGCGGGCCCATAGACTAGTAGGCGTACTGTGTGGGGCAATTTCAGAATGGTTGCCAGGTGGCGTGGCAATTAGTGGTTTTATCGAAACCGTTGCAATTAGGTGCCCGCCATTTTCTAAGGCAGCAATAACAGCAGTAACGCGCTGAGAATAACCACTAGTGGGTGGGTTATGCGGAGTATTGGTAACTACAAGTATGCGCGCCATCGATTATGCCTTGACTTTCCGCTTAGCCTCTAATGAGTAAGTGGAATTAGTCGCCGCAGCCCGTAGTTGGCCATACCATCTAGCAAACCGATAAAGCGGCGCAGTAGCCATAAAGTATATTCGCCGCAAGTGCGAGTATTCGCCATCGTGCCGAGCCCTTAATGCATCAGCACGGGCTTCAACTAATAACCCTTTACCAAGTTGAAGCAGGCCAGGGCGGCCAAACACAATGCCAGAACGTTCTAAGCCTTTGAATTCATCAAACATCCGGCGGCCGTAATCACGTAACTGAACATCATTAGAATGTATTACCGTGGCTGGCCCAGCATAAACTTTTTGATAACCCCGCTCAATTAAGTCAATGCCATAAGCTTGGTCTTCAGCATATTTAACCGGACGATAAGGCAGCGGGCCTAATAACAATGCGCGGGGGGCCGCAGAACAAACATCAGAATAAAACCGGGCAGTTTGCTGATCGGGGCTGGCAGCATCGTAAACCGTATATTGATTATCTGGGCCTTGGGCAGCGAAAGCCCGGTTAATTTCATGCTTTTGTAACGGGAAACAATTGGGCCGAGGTTTTTGCCGCCCTAATACGCCACCAACCTTATCGCCAATCGCAAACCCAGCAATCATATTAGCTAACCAATTGCCGTCGGCTGGTACGGCATCCTGGCTTAAATATGCAATGTACTTGCCATTAGCTAGTTCCGCCGCCCATTGGCGCGTGCCACCATGAGAGAATTCGGAATTGGGAATTTCAACTACGCGCAAATTAGGGTGTTTAGCGGCAAATCGAGTTAATATTTCTAGCGAACAATCGGTGGAGCCAGAATCAATTGCCAGCACCTCATAAGTGCCATTGACGGTTTGGTGCAGGGCCGCCGCTAAAGTTTCCGCCAAGTGGTCATCAGCCCCATTGAATACGGGGATAACTACTGTGGCCAAACATTCTTCCGTAGCTTCCACTGGTTATATTTCCATTTCGGAGGCAGGCGGCTGCCCAGTAGTGCGGCGTTCGATGATTCGAGCGGCCTGCTTTAAGCCAGCTTCCCAAGAACGCCCCTGCACGGCCCCCGAAATAGCCAAGGCGTTACCGGCAATGTCGGGGTTTTCTACCGCCTCACTTAATTTCCGAGCCAAACTAGTAGGCATCACTCCGGAATATAGAATGCCCGGGGTTTCACCTAACACCATGCGGTTATTTTCCCCATCATTCATTACCGGCACACAGCCAGCCGCCAATAACTCTAATGGTAAAAGTGAAACATTAGTCAGCGAGAGTAGCAAACAAGCTACCGACTCTTGGTAAAGCTCCGCTAATTGGTGTTCTGTTATAACGCCTAAGTTGCGGGCCGGGAAGGGGAGTTCAAACTTTGACATATCTTGGCCAAAGGTAATGATTTCGTATTCGGGGTGCGCTTCATGGAATAGCGTCAATGCCATTAAGCCCAATTCAAAGCCTCGGCGTTCGGTGGTGGGCCGGGCATAAAAAATTACTTGCTTTTTACGTTCTGGCGTATTATCGGGGTCAAGGCGGTAAATATCCAGGTCCACCCCAAATTGGAACGGTTCGGCTGCCATCCCATATTCATTGACCCGCATGGTTAACCACGGGCCAGCAGTTACCCCATAAAAGCCAAACCGATATGTCTGCTCCGCTAACACGTACTCAGTTCCGATGCCGTAAAAAGAAGGCTCAAAATCTTGAACAAAATAGAACTTATGCGGAGCTAGGCCGGTGGCTGGGTTTATGCCGACCTTATTAACGGCATAAGCAGTTTCCCAAGAAGTAGCTACTACTGCGTCGGCAGTATCAAGTTCAGATAATTCCAACATGTCAACATTTAAACCATAAAAGTCACGTAGGCCGGTAACCGCTTCAGAATTTAATTGGCGCGATGAGTTATCGTAAATAGTAAAAGTAACTTTATGCCCATCGGTAATTAGCTGCTTAGCTACCCGGGAAATAGTAGTATGCCCGCCACCACCGGGACCAACCGGCGGGATAACCCAGGCAATGGTCAGCGGCTGGCCAGGCGAGCGAGGTGCGGCCACAACCGGGGCCGCTAACTCAGGGTCAGCCAGTAAAACATCGGTAATTAGCGGCGTGCCAGGCTTGTATTTGAATCGAATAAACTTTGGCCCCAAATGGGGGAACGCCAATTCCAAAGATTTATCGCGTAGGCGCCGCGCTACCCCTCGGGGGCCTTCTTCGTGATAAGTGCCAACTAGTTTTTCAAGTTTTGCCGACATGCCTAATCTTTCGGTTTCCAACCCGTGGCATTGACTATTTTGCGCCTTAATGTAACGGGTAGGCGATGGCTAATTTTTTGTTGTACTAATCGTTTAAACGATACCCCTTCTAAGGTGGGCGCGGCAGCATCCGCAAAGACGGTTAAGTATCGCCCTTCGCTAATGGCAAAGTCATAGCCTTGGGCCCAAGCCACATAAACCCACATACGTTCCAGGGCATGCAAAATCGTGTGATTTTCCGGTACTGGTTCTACGGGTAATTCGTCAGCAATGTTGAGTTCCAGTAAAGGCTTTATCGCATCATAACGAGCCCAGAAAAAAGTCCCATAACTCATTATGAAGGTGGAGTGTGGTTTAAACGGGGCCGCCTGGTGGAAATTCATCCGTTCCCACAAGTTATCGGCTAAGGGTAATAAGGGAGCTTCGCCTTCTGGGTAAACAATACGGTTGGCTCTAAAAAAGCTAGGTACGTCGGAAATGACCACCCCGAGTTCGGGCCGGTTAGCGAAATCTGACACGATGGCGTTGCCCGGGATTACCACGTTACTCATCAGCTCGCGCAGCCAAGAGTCGGCGACAAAAGCGCGTTCGTGGTTACTCTTTTTGGTGTGAAAATGGGCTATTACTTCGAATTCCGCTAGCCTGTCTTTGAGTAAAAACATCGGGTAAATATCGCGCCCCAAATTGGGCACCGGTATCACTTCGGCCTTGAAGTTGTGGTCCGCTAACGCCGCATGTGCAGTTTCCAGTTTTGCTTCCGCAGTGGTGATGAATAAAGTAAAGGGAAATTCATATTTTTCAAATACTTGGAAAAATTCGGAAAGCATTTCTGGGTAGTGCGCATGCACATGGATGGCCACGCTCGGGGTAACACCCTGGACATTATCAGCCGCAGGCGCGGAGTTCCGGTAATTACGTTGTTTAGCCCACAACAACGCTTTCTCATCGGGCGCGGTGAGTTGTGATAACTGAGCCGATGCGGTAGCGGCTGGGTATCCGCCAGCTTCTAAATAGTCTAGAGCGTAAGGGGTAAAATCTGGCCGGGCAATTAAGTCTTCGATCAGCAAGAACGGCACATCAGCTTCGGCCCATAAATCTGGGCGCGGCCCACCGGGGTCGGTCGGGCCCATGGCCACCGCTTTGGGATCAATCGCCACAGCGGTGCCGCCCTGAAACCCAGCGGTAGTGAGGGCGCGGAAAAGATGCTGGCGGAGGGTGGTGGCATCGGCCCCAGTTGGAGGTTTGGCATCGAAGAATGCGTGGAAAGCTCCAGAACTAACTACTTTGGGCGAAAAATGAAAAAAGAATGGTGCGCCCGTGTTGCTTAACGTCCAGTAATCAGGGCCGTCAGCTTCCATTCGGGTTAGCAATTCAGCTAACGAATCTGTGGGGCCAAACGCTGAACTAGACATTAAAGTTAGCGAACTGCCATTCAGTTCTGACCATTTTATTTGTTTTATACCAGCCCGCCATTGCTCCCATTCACCGCTGCTGTGCGGGCTGGTGATTATGCGGTCATAGAATGGTGCCAATAGTTGTAATTGCTGCTCCACGTAGTGTGGAATTACCGCTTCACCACCCCGTTGCACGGGGTGGTTCAAAGCGTAAATTAATACCCGGTTCATTACGGAAATGTGCTTTAGGCACTAACCGGAACATTGTCAGTGGCATATACCTTCTCAACGATATTTACCTCATCACTACCGGGATAAGTAACAGTTTCGATTACCCGGTCCAAATGCGGGGCAGTTGGTGGCGGATCCCATTGCAGGTAAGCCAGGCGGGCAGCTTCCTGGCGGGCCCGGAGCACACCTTGGAGAATGATCCCAACTATTAACGCTAACGCAGCCAGCAGCATAAACGTAGCGCCCAAGGTGGCAGAAGGCACGCGGATATAGCCAAATCGGGGCGAGGCAGGATTATAGAATTCAATTACAGTAGGCAGGCCAACCGCTAAACCAATCAGGGCTAACAGGGTGGAAACCACGCCCCAGAACGGCAGCGGGCGTTCCACTTGCAATAAGTGACCGATCAGCCGCAGTATTCGAAACCCATCGTGGTAGGTACGCAATTTGCTTTCCGACCCCGGCGGGCGGTCTTTGAAACCTACAGGGTATTCAGTCTGCGGCACCCGCAAGTTCATCGAATGCACCGTTAATTCAGTTTCAATTTCAAATTCCCGCGAGAGCGCCGGGAAAGACTTCACAAAACGCCGGGAGAAAACGCGGTAGCCAGAAAGCATATCGGTAACTTGCTCGCCAAACAGCCAGCCCACTAGGCGGTTGAACATCCGGTTGCCTTGCTCGTGGCCCGGGCGGTAGGCGGAAGGCTCGTGGGCTTCTTGGCGGCGCACACCTAGAACGTGGTCTAGCGGGCCAGCTTGTAGCAACTCAATCATTGCAGGTAGTGCTGCGGCATCGTAAGTGTCATCGCCATCGATCATCACATAAATATCGGCATCAATATCCGAAAAAGCTCGGCGCACTACATTGCCTTTACCTGGGCGGCTTTCGGTGCGTACAATGGCGCCAGCCGCCCGGGCCACCTCAGCAGTGCGGTCCGATGAGCGGTTGTCATATACGTAAATGTCCATATCGGGCACAGCCGCGCGCAAGTCACGCACTACCGTACCAATGGCGGCTTCCTCATTATAACAAGGCACGATGGCGACAATTCGCGGTTTTGTGTGCTGGTCTAGAGGATCGTGGTGTGATGTCATTAAATGCTCCATTAAAAGTTGGGAGTTTAAGCTAGGAGTTTACTTTTGCGCGGCGGTTTCTCAAAATTCGCCACCCGAGTTGGGCCGTGACAAGTAGCAAACGGGCGCGCGTCCAGATTATCAGATGCCAACGGGGCCGATTCGGAGTGTCATTAGCGCCATGGAAACGATGGGCCACAGACCTTAATTCTAGGTGGGATATGCTGCGAGCCAGGTTGCCGTAAATCGCAATCCACAAGTCGTAGTGTTCGGGCAGGTACTTAGCAAAAGGCAGGATGGTGCGCAACGCCTCTTTTCGTAGCGCCATCGCCGAACCATAATAAGGGCGGTTGCCAGCATAAATCCCTAATAGGTTTCTAAAGTTTTTTTGCGCATCTGCCCGCTTTAGATGCCAATCAGACTGCCCAAAAGGGCCTGGTAAGCCTTTGCCAACATTAGCGTAGTTATCCGGGTCCAATACCGCTAAATTTGTTGCTACCACATCCGAGGTATCCAGGGCGCGACACATTGCTGCCACGCGTCCCGGAAGCCAAATGTCATCTTGGTCAGCGATAAACAGATACTCACCCTGGGCGGCCTGCAAGGCTTCTTGGAAAGTTTTTACGTAACCGGCATTAGTTTGATGCTTGATTAACTTAAGGCGGGGATCATTAAATTGGTTAACTACTGCCACTGTGTTATCGGTGGACGCGTCATCTATAACAATTAGTTCATCATCGGGCGCTAATTGTTGCAGAATTGAGGCTATTTGGTCGCCGATGTATTCGGCTCCGTTATACGCCGCCAGGCAGACACTAATTTTGGGGCCACAAATGTTGCCCTTAATAATTGGCACAGCCTTTTCCATCGGCCATAGCCTACCTCGCACGATGGACGATGCGTCAAAGGTGGCAGCAATGCTGTGATAAAGTGCATTACCGTGTCCGGTACCCCTTATGCTGCCTACTCGCAAACGGGCGCCCGGATTCTGATTATTATCCCTGCCTGGAACGAAGAAGGCGCGGTTGCCACCGTGATCCGGGGGGTACACAAGAATGTTCCCCAAGCCGATGTGCTGGTGGTAAGTGACGGTTCCACTGATCGTACTGCCCAGGTCGCCGCCGATGCGGGGGCAACTGTGCTGGACTTACCACTTAATTTAGGGGTGGGTGGCGCGATGCGGGCGGGCTACAAGTATGCTTTACGCAACGGCTACCAGATTGCGGTGCAGATTGATGCCGATGGTCAACATGATTCGGCCGCAATTCCGGAACTAATTAACGCCCTGGTTATCCAAAAAGCTAATTTAGTCATTGGGGCTCGGTTTGCTGGGGCTGGTAATTACCAGGTTACGGGCCCGCGGGCTTGGGCCATGAGGTTCCTTTCGGTAACTTTATCTAGAATTACCAAGACCCGCTTAACCGATACTACTTCCGGGTTTAAAGCGGCAGATCGGCGCGCGATTGAGTTGTTTGCGCGGGATTACCCCTCGGAATATTTGGGCGATACCGTAGAAGCTTTGGTTATTGCCGCTAGGTCCGGGCTAAAAATTGGTCAAATCGGGGTGGTGATGCACCCACGGCTAGCCGGAGAACCTTCGCATAATCCATTTAAGGCAGCATTATTTCTGGGCCGCGCCGTGATGGCACTGCTAATTGCTTTGACTCGCCCGCCGTTGGCTGGCCCTCATTTGGCTGGCCCTCATTTGGCTGGCCCTCATTTGGCTGGCCCTCATTTGGCTGGCTTACCCTTAGCAGATCCGCAATTGAGTCCGCTGCTCGCCATCGAACCTGAAGAAAGGGGCGCAGCATGACTGGGTATTTCTTTGCCTTAGGCCTTAGCTTAGCGGTGGTGCTATTTTTAGTTTATTTGATGCGCAAGCGCCGGTTGCGGGAAAAATACGCAATTATTTGGATGTTGTTGGCCAGCTTGGTAGTTATTGTGGGCGCTTTCCCACAATTGGTTACCTGGTTAACCCGGGTGGTTGGGGTACAGCTTCCGGTTAACCTAGTATTTGCCATTGCTATCATGGTGTTACTAGTTGTATGTATTCAACTAAGCACTGAAGTCACGGCAATTGAAGAAAAAACGCGTACGCTTGTGGAAGAAGTGGCTTTGTTACGGTTGGAAACCCAGCAACAAAGGGATAGGCTCTGTAAATGTCTTTCTGAAAAGGAACTAGTTCCGTGAGGGTGCACCAGGTCAATGTCCAATCGCTAAAAGAGGCCCTTAGGTCGCTGCGCATCCCTATGCCACTTGTGGCTACCCTGCTATTTCTGAGTGCCTTGTTAACCGTAGTGGCCTGGGCCGTGGCCTCGCCGCCCGGATCTTCGCCCGATGAAGATTTTCACCTGGGCTCCATTACTTGCCCTCACCCGGCTAGCGAATTTTGCGAAGTTAGCGAAATTCCGATTCAAAATGTAACTGGTGGTCAGGCCTCAGGCACTCAACTAGCGATTTGGATACCTTTCCAAACTGCCCACGCTAATTGTAATGCACCGGTAGCGGAATTTAGTGCCGAATGTTTTGACGAGATGGCAGATTTTGGTTATACCTGGTCCACTAGGTTTGACTATGCCGGGGTAAACCCCGTGGGTTTCTACCGGGCCATGCATGTGTTGCGGAATGTGGGTAGTAACTTAGCAAATACCGTTTTTACGATGCGGATCATTAACGGGACCTTATCGGTATTGCTTTTCGGTGCTACCGCCTTGTTATTCACGCACCGCAACCGCCGGCTAATGGCTTACGCTTTATTATTAGTATTAGCCCCCATGGCTTTATACTTAATGGTTTCAATTAACCCTTCGAGTTGGGCAATTTCTGGGGTGACTTTAGCCTGGCTTGGCATCCATGGGTTTTTAACTGAAAAATTACGATCGCGCCGCTGGGGCTTATTTGCTGTCGGGGTGGCGGGTGCGGTTTTAGCTGCTTTATCGCGCGGCGATGCCGCGCTATTCGTTGTTATCGCGGCGTTGGCTACGGCCGTTATGCATTGGCAAATAATTAAGGCAAACTGGCGTTTGCTAATTGCGCCCGCCGCAGTTGCGCTAGTTGCGATGGTCGGTTTTTTGAGTAGTGGCCAGGTGGAATCTGCTAGTGGCGGCCTTAGTGACCAAGGCCCTGGTGGGTTTTTATTTGATAATGTTTTGAACTTACCAACCTTTTTGATTGACGCTGTAGTGGGGCCGTTGAATTGGTTGGATACGGCGTTACCCGGAATTTCGCGGATCCCAGTTATTATGATTGGCGCTGGCGTGGCTTTTGTGGGTATGCGCCGGATGGATATCCCAAAGGCATTGGCACTGCTTGGGTTGTTTTTTGTACTTACTGCTCTGCCAATTATTCTGTTGGAGCTTACCGGGCAGCAACTCGGCTTATATGTGCAAGCCCGTTACCTTACCCCTTTGATTCCGCTGCTTATGTTAACTGCGTTATGGAACCCACATTCCTGTAAAGTGCAGCGGTTTTCTAATCCGCAACTGTGGTTGATTTGGGCCACCTTAGCTATTGGCCATGCTTGGGCGTTGCACACGCAAATTCTGCGTTTTACTCATGGGCTGGCAATTAGGTGGTGGAATTTAAACACGGCACCAGAATGGTGGGCTTTCGGTATTTCGCCAATGGCCACCTGGGCAATTGGTAGCCTAGCCTTTGCCGGGTTATTGCTTGGTTTATTTGCAGTTAGTGGAAAAGGGCACCGTCGCAGCGCGCCGTTGACGGAAAGTACCGAACAGACCTTTTATGCCCCTATTGCTCCTATCGTTGTTGGCGCGGACCGAGCGGCACCGGGAGGCCAAGCCCGCGCAAGCCAAGCCAGTTAAGCTGAAAAATGGACACACCTGTGATCTCGCAATACCAAAGTGTTACTGAGGCTTGGCGTGATTTTTGCTGCTTTATTAAGGTAAACCAGACTAAGTTCATCTTGTTTGTATCCGGTTTTGTGCTGTTATTAGCCAATATTGGTATTCAGAATGTGCCTTTTTGGGATGACTCTATGCGGCGGCTTACTGGGTTCACTGCCTGGGGGCCGTGGGATGGGCGTTGGGGTAGCGAATGGGTGGGCCGGGCCTTAAATGCGGGGCGGCCTATTGTTGATATCGGTGTGACTAGTTTTCTAATCACCGGTCTAATTATGGCCTTAGCCTGCGCCATGATTATTTGGGCCTTGGTGGGGCGGTCTGCTAATTGGATAACTTGGTTGGTGGCACTGTCTGTTGGGTTAAACCCCTGGATATTAAATGCCTTAGCCTTTCGCTTTGATGGCCCGTTTATGGCATTAAGTGTTTTAGCTGCCGTCAGTTCCGTATTGTTTTACCGCTCGCCACCGCTAACCGCTTTTGTTGCTTATTTAGCATTGACGTTCCTTACCGCTAATTTTTTCCAATCTTCCATTGGCTTAATTCTCACGTTGTTGATGACTCGGGTGTTATTAGATTGGATTCAAGGCGAGTTACTTCCCCGCGCAGCTTGGCAACGGGTCGGGATCGGTTTTGGCGGAGTCGCTTTAGGTGTTATTGCATACGCCATCCAAGCGCGCGTGTTTGGCACTGGCCGGTCAGGTTGGTTCGACCTAAGTAATCCTTTTGGGGCATTCCCCAATAATCTATTTCACTTTATTCGAGTTTTTATCCGGGATAGTGCCCCAAGCTGGTTAGCTGTTATGGCCTTAGTGATGCTGTTAGCTATTTATGGTATGCTGCGGAGTTCTCGAATCGGGGTAGTGAAACCCTTATTGGTATTGCCACTTTATTTAGTGCTTTCTGTTTTGGCATCGGGCGGGGTTTTGCTTTTTGCAACTGCCGAGCATATTTCGGTGCAAGCTAGGTTTCGTTTCCCTTTAGCCATGGGCCTAGGCTTTCTAGCTATTATCGCCTCGATCCTAACCAAAAACTCCACCCCATCCAGTAACTCAGTACCGCGCAGTAATTTACTACCGCCCAATAACCCAGTAACGCCCAGTAACTTAGTATCATCAAATGATTCAACTTCAATCGCCTTAGCAATCCGTTGGCTGAGCCGTGCTGCGTTATTGGCTTTCGCCTATTTGTGGTTGATGGTAGTTCCGATGTTCGCGAACGTAATTGCAGAACAGCAAAATGCCCTGCGGACCCAAGCCAGTCTGATTTTTTCTGATGCTTTTACTTTTTACCGGCCTGGGGACACAATTTTGTATGAACCAAATATTCTAACCAATTCGATTTATGCCGAGCGAGTAGGGCAGCGTTTTCCTATATTCGAAAATTCCACTTATGTGGGTTTCTTAAATTTGCACAATGATAATATTCGGGATCGGTTAACGGAAATTTTGGGGCTGCCCCAAGGGGTGCTACGGGCAACTCAAGAACAACCTGGCCTGTGCGATTGGCGCGACCCAGCCACCACTACCGCAGTTGCTGGGCCACGGTGGGAAGCTTGGCGCGCTACCGATGAGGTGGTGTGCGTGACGTTCCCAGATTTTGCTCAGATTGAAGTCAACACCGCAGCAGTCCAAGAGTTCAGCCTCAATTTGAATAGGTTCCCCTTCGGAACAACCAGCGCGCCAGCCCCGGAAACGTTACGTCCGGAAGATTTAGAAGTGGCATTGTGGTCGCTTACTGACCCTGCCGACATCATATGGGAGCATCCAGTGGCTCTCACTGAGGGGGTAGCCCGGTTCAATGTGCCAGCTCCGCTAGTGGGCTGGCAAGGGGATAAAGTCGTAGCCCACTTCTTTTTACAAGATGAGTTTCTATTCCAGCAAATTTGGCAAATCGCTAACTAGGCTCGAAAACCAACATGGCAACCATCTCTAAAAAACAAGGCTCGCACTTAGGCCTAGCATTTGGCTTCGCGGCGATATCTTCAGCCGTCATCGTAGCCGTGGCTCCGATGCTGTTTGATGCCCCAAGCTATGCCGCTTTCATGGTGTTTTGGGGCGTAATGTTCACTTTTTCCGGGGTGTTGACCGGGTTCAACCTGGAAGCCACCAGAGCGATCTCAGCCGCCAGCGTAGCCGAAGGAGCCGAAAGCGCCAACGTAGCAACAGGAGCTGGTGGCACCGAGACAATCGGCAGCGAACTCAATGCGACTGCGGGGCCACGGGTAGTTTGGGTGGCAGCGGCATTAACCTTAATCTTAAGCGTGCTGGTGGCTGCAACTGCAGTATGGTGGGGGCCAGTGCAATTCCCGGCTTACGCGCTGCCCTTAGCTTTTGTCGTGGCGTTCGGGGTTGCTGGCTGCGGCATCTACATGGCTGTTGGCGGTGCGCTTGCTGGCAGCGGGCGGTGGAGCTTTTATGCAGGCCAAATCTCCGTTTATGCCGGTTTGCAATTAGTACTAGTGGTGCTAATTACCTTATTCACTCATTCAGTGGTTGCTGCCGCCTTTGCAGTAACGCTGTCGTTTTTGGTGGGGGTTGCGTTATTGACAGTTAGCCCGGCGGCACGGGCGGCGGCTGCAATTCGCACTAATGCGCCGTTACGCACCCTGTTATTGCAATTCGGGGCAGCCGCCCTGGCTAGCGGGGCCAGTGCCGTGTTAGTAATCGGATTCCCTGCCCTAATCGCGCTGACCACCTCACGGGAGATCATTGAAACTGCCGGGCCATTGTTTCTGGCATTGACCCTAACCCGCGCTCCACTAATGATTCCGCTAAATGCAGTGCAAGGGGTAGTGGTGTCCCATTTCGCTAAGCAACGGGCGCAGGGTTTAAAAGCATTGCTACCTATTATTTTGATTGCGTTAATAGTTGGCGGGGTGGCGATAGCTGGCGCCTGGGCGTTGGGGCCTTGGTTACTGAAGGTTATTTGGGGCCCCGCATTCATTGTCAATGGGCCAACCTTAGGGGCCTTAACCGCAGGTGCTACTACATTAGCTGTGATCACGTTGACTGGTGCGGTTTGCCAGTCGCTAACCCTGCATAAAGCTTTTGTGCTGGGCTGGGTGGTTTCGGTGGTGCTGGCGGTCGCTTTATTGTTCTTACCACTGCCCTTAATGGTGCGGGCGCCGTTGGCTTTAGCGGTGGGTCCCTTGGCGGGTATTGTTATCCATCTAGTGGCGTTACAACGAGCTCGCTAATTGGTCAATAAAGCCATTTACCACTGCGGACTCATGAGTTTTTTGGAAGGTTTCCAGCGCAAAACGCTGACCTGCCTTAGCCCTTTCTCGGAAGACCGCCGGGTTGTTAGCGATGTGTTCAATTGCGTGCGTAATTGAAGCACTATCTTCGCCGACAAAATTTAGGTATTCGCGGAACGATGGCGGGATAGCTTCAACATCGCTAGTGAGTATTGGCACGCCAGAACACAGGTATTCGGACCATTTGCCGCTGAGGGCATATTTGGCCGAGTACTCATTTACTTTTGACCCAGCTTTCAGCCGCAAACAGAGCAGCAGATCGGCAGACTTCTGGAATTCAATGGCTTGGTGATGGAGCACCGGTCCGGTGAAATCCACATCGTAATTAGGGTCTGCCGCCAAGGCAGCAAGTGCCGTTTCGTTTTCGCCATAACCCGCAAAAACCCAGCGGTATTTTTTGCCAGTTTGTTTGATCACTTCGATTACAGCATCGAAATTATAAATGTCTAGTAATGCTCCGGTGTAGGTGATAGTGAATTTATTATTAGTGCGCATAATGGGGGTTTGGTATTCCACCAAGTCAGCAGCGCTAGGGGTAAAATACAGCTCACAATAGGGTTTGCCGGGCAGGTAGTCGGTGGCATTAGGTACATTGTAGGTAAAGCAGGCATCGGCCTGGTTAGCTGCATATACGCTGAATTTGTTTGCCAATCGGAAAGTTAAATTTTGATGGCGGTAGGCTTCTACGGTATCCACCAGAAACGGGCACCAAATCACATTGGGATACAATTTTTTGGCCAGCAATACTGGAATGGAAAACGGGGCTTGCGTTAACAGAGTAATTATCAAAATTGGCTGGCCGGAATTTTGCCGGGATAACCGCCTCAACTCGGTAAATAAGGCAAAGGTATTGGTGAAAATTAGGGACAATAAAAATAGCCCGAAGCTACTTACCTGCAGGTTGCCAACCGCTTGAGCCTCCAAACCATTTTCCCATAGGCGCACAGCCTTTTGCTTTTTCCCAGTCAGCGAAGCCGTGATTATCTTCAGTTTGTTTTTGGAGGTATCAATATTTTTGAGCAGCTCGTTTTGAGCTACTGTGCCCACTTTGGCTAGGTGGCACTTGGGATCGCTCTCATCAACTTGATCCAGTGGCGCGGGGGTTCCCAAGTAGATGATGGTCATTTAGCTGAACCAGTTAAATGTGAGCCACAATAATGCGGGTATAAATCCGCATGTATTTCGATCCAGGCTCTCATTTCACTGATCATCGCTGTATAGCTCGGCACAGTGAAATCAAAGTCCGTTCTAGTGTTTACCAAAGCCTTATCTACTACCAAACTATCCGACGGAGTGATTGTCTGCGCGCCATCTTTGAATTGCTGGTTAAATAATTTCAACAGTTCAAACTTATTAATTGATTCATTATTCACTAAATGATAAATCGAACTCAGGTTTTGGGTCAAGGCCGCTTCGATGGCTTTGGCCATGGTGAGCGTGGTGACGCCGGTCCAAATTGCCTTTTCGTAGCCTTGGATAGGGGTTAGCCCAGTACCCATAAACCAGTTAAACAAACCAATGCCACTGGGGTTTAAGTCCGGACCAATAATTGACGTACGAATTGTTAAGTTTTTACTGTCGTCTACTTCACCCAGCGCCTTGGACCGATCATAAAAGGTGGCACCGTCCCGTAACGAGTTCTCATAATAGGGGCCAGTTTCCCCGGAAAATACGCAATCAGTACTCAAATGAATATACCTAGTGGGAGTATCGGTCAAATGTGCAACGATTTGGTGCGGTAGGTAACTATTAAAAAAAACTGCCTCAGGTTTATCATTTTCCGCATTCTGATTCAAAATACCGATGCAGTTAATCACGGCATCATAATTGTCGCTGTGCAATAGTTGGTGTAGAAATACGGGGTCTGAGATATCACCCGTAATGTTTCGGCCTAAGTCAAAAGGGCGGCGGGTGTAGGTAGTAACCGAATGCCCGCGCTCCAAAAAATAGTGGGAAATTAGGTGGCCCGCCATTCCGGTTGCCCCCAACACCAAAATATTCATGTTTAGGCTTTACCGCCAAATAGTTTGAGTTTTTTAAGCAGGTCTTTCATGCTGTCAACATCCAAGCGCTTGGTGTTGTCAGAGGTATATTCTTCCATTACGGTAAGTTTGGGGTCGCCTTCATCTAAGTACTTATCGTAATTTAAGTCGCGAGTATCGGCGGGTACCCTAAAGTACTCGCCCAAGTCTTGTGCTTTTAGCATTTCTTCGCGGGTCACCAATACTTCATAAACCTTTTCACCATGGCGGGTACCAATGTTAATTATCTCTTGGTCGGAATGTTTCAGCTCTTTAACCGCCTGGGCTAAGTCGCCCACCGTTACGGCGGGGGCTTTCTGTACAAACAAGTCGCCTTGTTTACCGTGCTTAAAGGCGTACATCACCAAATCAACGGCATCATCCAACGTCATCATAAAGCGGGTCATTTCTGGGTTAGTAACCGTAAGGGGCTTACCGCTTTCAATCTGATCAACAAATAACGGGATAACCGAACCTCGGCTGGCCATGACGTTGCCATACCGGGTACAGCAAATAATTGTCTGATCTGGGGTAAGATTGCGCCCGGCCGCGATAGCGACTTTCTCGCTCATAGCCTTACTCATTCCCATGGCGTTAATGGGGTATGCGGCTTTGTCAGTGGAAAGTACTATCACTTTCTTGACATTGTTGGCGATGGCAGCATCTATAACATTTTCAGTACCTAAAACATTAGTTTTTACTGCTTCGACCGGAAAAAACTCACAAGAAGGAACTTGTTTCAAAGCAGCAGCATGGAAAACGTAGTCTACATCTTTCATAACCCGGTCTAGTGAGTGGCGGTCCCGGACATCCCCAATGTAAAACTTAATTTTATGGGCTAAGTGGGGGTGGGAAACCTGAAACTCGTGGCGCATGTCATCTTGTTTTTTCTCATCACGCGAAAAAATGCGAATCTCTTTTAAGTCCGATTCTAAAAAGGTGCGCAGCACGGCGTTCCCGAATGACCCAGTGCCACCGGTAATTAGCAAAACTTTATCTTTGAACATTTTAACGCTCCCTGGTATTCACGAATTTTCTAGTACTTGATTAAGCTCGGTAACATCTGCATAAATTTCAGGTGAGTCATATGGGCGGTCGGGGTAGGCACCGTATTCCAGTTGAATACTTAACCCGTTGGCATTAATGAAATTCTGTACCGCATCACCTAGCGATACGGGCTCGCCAGTGGCGACATTGACAATTCCGGTTATCTGATCTTGCACCGAAACTAAGGCGATTAACCGAGCCAATTCATCAATATCTACAAAATCATAGCGGGCTTTACCTGAGGTGAAAGGGAAAGATTTATCGCCACGCATCGCCGCTTGCAAAATGCGCGCAAAAATATTAACGCCATTAGGGTCATCGCTGACAATGTAGTATGCCCGCAGCCACTTAAAAGCTACTGGTAAATCAGCGGTAATTTGCATCATCGACTGCCGTAACGCGTTTTTAGCGATTCCATATTGGTTAAGCGGGTTGCATGGGGTATCGGCGGTCACCGCGCCAACATGATAACCAATTTCATGCATGGTGCCTAAAACGTTGACGTTACGGCAACCGCCGTTAATCATTTGGGATAGAAAATTGATATGTGAGGCTAGGTAGGCCATGTGGGCGGGGGAATTATGGCGGAAACCATCTTTCCAAGCTAGGTGGATCAGCACATCGGGCGAGCCGAGCTGACTAAAGCAATCAGCGCCAAGAGAGAATATGTCTTCAGTAATAATGTCAGCCCGGGCGTCAATGCCATTTGAAGTTAAATCGCTGGCAATAACTTGATAGCCAGAATTTAGCAACTGTTTAACTAAATGGCGCCCTATGTACCCGGCGGCACCCGTGACCAGCACTTTTTTCTGCATAATAAAGCCTTCCCCGATTTCTAGTTACTGGTCTCGGCGTGCGCGTAAAATGCGGCAACTAATTTGGCGATCGGGACAGGCCAATAACGGCGCAACATCTGGTAATCTTCAGCACGGCGCCTCCCTTGCTTAATGCCTTCCGAAGTAACTGTGCCGCTATGGATACGATGTTTCATTAGTACCTGAGGCAAGTATATAAACGACCCAGATTCTTGAGCCATGCGCTGGCAAATGTCCCAATCTAAATCGTTAATGTAGTCTTCATCGAACCGGTAATCGGGGAACCGGGAGCGGTTGAACGCAACAGTAGGCCACATGATCGGATCGCCTACCGAAAGTACTCTGTTACGAATGAATTTACTGCGCTGCGCCCACCGAGGCCGCAAGGGAGCGTTCATTAACCGTTTAATCCGCATTACCAGGTTGGTGCTAACTATTTCATTATCTCGCAATTCAACATAATCAGTAAAAACCATGATGGGGTGATGCGCGCGTTCGGCGGCAGCCATAACTTTTTCGGCATATTCGGTGTCATACACTTCATCGTGGTTGGTAACCGTAACAAAGTCGGTAGTGGCCTGGGCTAAAGCGAAATTCCAGTCGCGGCTAATCCCAGACTGGTGGTTGCCGACAAATAATGGCACACCAAATTGTTTTGCGACATCGGACAAGTAGGGTGAGGGAGTGCTGGTGGCAATCAATACTTCCGAACTCCGCGTCTGGCTCATTAAGCTACTAACGCACTCGGGTAAATAGGGGCTATCGCCGTAAGCTGGCACCACAAAAGAGTGGGTGTAGCTGGTCATGTTAGTCACCTAGTATTTCTCGCACAATGTAACGGGGCCGATCTTTCACTTCCAAGAATATGCTACTAATGTATTCGCCTATTATCCCTAAAGTAAGCAGTTGTAAGCCGCCTAAAGCCCATATCGAGACAATAATGGAGGCCCAGCCCGGCACCGTCCAGCCTAATATCCACTGAATTACAAAGAATATGCCAAACAAAGCTGCCAAAACAAATACGATAGTTCCGATCCAAGCAACTATGCGCAACGGACGCACATTGGTTGACATAAAACCGTCAACCGCCAAGGCCACCATCTTGCGAAATGGGTATTTACTAGTGCCAGCAAACCGTTCACCGCGCTTGTAATAAACTTGGGTAGAGCTATAACCGACCATCGGCACCATACCACGCAGGTACAAGCCTACTTCGCGGAATTGAGATAGCCCGTTGAGCGCAGCGTGGCTCATTAACCGGTAATCAGCATGGTGCGGCACGCTCTCGCTGCCGATACTGCGCATAAAACGATAAAACAAGCTTGCTGTGCCACGTTTAAAAGCGGTGTCAGTATCGCGGTTATCGCGTACCCCGTAAACCACATCGTAGCCGTTCCGGTATTCGGCCAGCATTGAGTCAATGGCATTAATGTCATCTTGTAAGTCAGCATCAAGCGAGATAACGCAATCTGCCTGGTCTTTAACCGTCATCAAACCGGCCAGTAAGGCGTTTTGATGCCCGACGTTGCGGGCTAAGTTAATACCCTGAAAACGGCTGTCTGCGGCGTGTATCGCTGAAATAAGGTTCCAAGTGGTATCGCTGGAACCATCATTAACATAAACCACGCGACTTTGGGGGCTGACAAAGCCTTCCGCAGCTAAAGCATCAAGTTTGGCAGCCAAGCGCCGGGTAGTCTCCCCAAGCACTTCTTCTTCGTTGTAGCAAGGCACCACCACGTAAAGGGTGGGTTGTGTTCGGTTTAAACCATCCATGGAAACCGCGATGGGTAATTGGGGGCGCTCGGTCGGCCCAGCCACGGCTGGGGGGCTGCCAAGATTGCTATCCATACTGGCTTGTAGTGTAGCGTTTCTCACATGGAAATGAGCCAGGCGTGGCGCGGGGGTCGCTTAGATGGCCGTCATCGTCATTCCAACAAGGGGCGGGCGGGATGGAACCGGGAGTTGCTGCTGGAAGCCGTTGCCGTAGCTGGCTGTTTAGTGGCGCTCCAAGTGATTGTGTTTCGCGAGCACTATTTAGGTAATTATGTACCGCCGTGGGACTTTTGGAGCCATTACACTAGCGAGGCTTACGCCTGGTGGGCCAACGGGAGTTTTTTCAACCCACCTAACTGGATGCCTTTTCTATGGGGTGGTTACCCGGCTGCTGCATCGTTGCAGAATAGCGCTTGGTACTTACCTGTGGGGATTGCTAACGCCATCCGCCCCTTTGATTTACGGCTCGCCGCGATGGTGCAAGCATTTCACGTAGCCTTCGGGGCGCTGGGAGCATACCTGTTGATCCGCACGGCCAAATTGGGGCGCGGGCCTGCGTTTTTGGCATTGTGCGCTTACTACTTCGCCCCTGCCTTTTTTGGCAATGCCTCTCACTTGGACATTGCCCGGGCCTTCGCCTGGGCGCCCTGGGTGTTTCTTTGCGCGGCGCCGTGGTGGCCCTGGCGGCGCCCCTGGGCCTTCCTGGTCGCGGTAATCGTTTTTTGGCAAACCATTATTGGGGCTTACCCGGGCGTTACCGTGATGTTGGCTTATGCGCTATTGATTTGGGTAATTGTTTTACGCTTGCCCCATAAACGCAAACTTGACCGCCAAACGTTAAAAAATGATTTATGGATGCATGATTTATTGCCGTTGGCTATTGCTGGGTTATGCGCGGTATTGCTCAGCTTAGTCAAATTTTTACCGTACTTTTTAGTGGGGGCTTCTGAACCCAATATCCCCATTGAACATACCTGGGATTTAGGTATTTTCGGCACGATGCTGTTCCCATTCTATTATGGGTTCTTATCCGGGGATATCACCCACCGCTCATTATTTATTGTGGCGCCAATTCTACCGTTAGCGTTATGCGCAAATCGCCGCCGGTTAACCTTAGCCGCCACCATCATGCTGGTGTTTTACTTCTTTATTGCGGCTACCAACCAGCCCTGGTGGCCCATCGTGTCAATGTTGCCTGCAATCGGCTTGAGCCGCTTCGTAACTACGGATGCCCGGGTGCTGCTGGGCACCGGCTTAATCATCTTGGCTTGTGTGGGCCTGCGCAATTTGTTGCGGGGCAAGCGCCTTAGTTACCCGCTACTGCGCCTGGTCCTAATCGCTGCCATCCCGCTGGTAGGTTTCGTCATCGGGCAAGTTGCCGGTTTTCCAGCAGAGGGCACGATGTTGCCGCTGATTTTGCTGGCTTTGTCCAGCCTGATTACCGCAGTTACGCTTTACTTCACCAGCGTCGCAAATACCGCCAAATCCCAGGGCAGCACAAATGCCATTATCCCCGCCAAAGCCACAATTCCCACCGAAACTATAGGCTCTGTAGACTCTGTGGCGTCACGGATACACTTGGCAAAACCCCAACGCCGGGTTTACCGCATCGCCCTCGCCGGTAGTTTGTCAGTATTGGCGCTGGTTAGCGGGGTAAGCTGGGCTTTTGAAAACTCAATGGCCTGGAATGAGAACCGGCCATTTGGTGAGTCCGGGCGCTTTGGCCATCCAGTTTTGGAAATGATCCGCAACAGCCAGGATGTTTCGGGTTTTAACCGCCCGGCCCGGTGGGCTTTGCCCGATGATGGCGATTTTCCATGGGGCATGGCATCTATGATCCAAGGTAACGCCGCTTTTTACACCGGGCAATTGGCCGTAGGCGGTTACTTGAACATCACCCGCACGGCTGCCTGGCAGGCTATTTTCCCGTCCGTAAATGGGCAGTCACCCGGGGCTTTTGACGCGCGAGCGTTCTGGGCAGCGCCAGGGCGTATTTTCCAACTAGACCAGGCACGCACTACCCCTACCGTTTCTGAAACGGAGCGCTGCGACCATGCTTTCCAATGCGGTGAAAACATAACCACCCTGACCCCGTTGAGTTTTAATATAAATGGTAGTTGGGAATATCAAATCGCCACTACGGCTGATATAGTAGCTGGTACTAATGAGGCTTATTACCCAGGCTTTACCATAACTGCGGAAAGCCGAATTGATAATCAAACCCTAACTCTCACCCCAGAAATGGCGCCCGGTGGTTTTCTGGCTTTTGAGTTACCGGCTGGGGATTGGAATTTGCATATTAACTATCAAACTCCCGGTATGGGGTTGGCTTGGGTGCTGTGGTGGGTTGGGTTTGCAGTTGCCTTAACCTATTTCGCATATACTTTACGCAATTGGTTGAGGCGCGAACCGAGCGGCAGCGGGAGGCCAAGCCTGCGCCCAAAGGTTATTGAGCCTTATCCAGGCCCATGGCAATAGCCTCACATAGTACTGCGCCGCGCAGCCTAGACTTCCGCCGCCTCAAAACTCCACTCACCTTTATTGCCATTGCAATTTTGGTGGTTTCTGAGGGGGCCAAGGCGGTAACGGTGTTGGCCAGCGGGTGGATGGCGCAAAGCCCCAGCCGCAGCAGCTTGATCTGGTTAGCGGTTAGCCTAATTGGCGGTGGCGCGCTGTTTGTGCTGGGTCAAACGCTGTGGCAAGGCGTGATTGACCGGGCCGAGGGGCGCTTAAGGGGCGATTTGCTACAAGCTGCTCTGGATCAACCGGTTCACCAACTAGGTGCGCAATCGGCGGGTGAAATTCTGGACCGGGTTGATGATGATACGGCTGCAATGGGGCGTTTATTTCGGGGTACCGTTTGGGCCGCGATTCGCATTGTGTTTGGCGCCATCCCCATTTGGATCGTGGCTGGCCTAGCCTGGTGGCCCGCCTGGGTGGTATTCCCGGTGTTGGCCTTACTAGTTTACCTTTCGGCCAAAAACAAACTACCCCTCATCGCTGAGCGCAAAGTTAAAGAAGAAGAAGCGTGGACCGATTTCGCCGCTGCCTTCGAAGAATCGGTGGCGGCCCGCGATGACCTGCGCACTAACCATGGTCAAGCCTTTGCCACCCGGCGCTTGGCCGAATTGGCGGCAATTATCCAGGGGCGGATTTCGGCCGTTACCAAAGTTGAAGCGAAACTAACTTTAATTGCCGGGGTGCTGCTCCACACCATGTTAGCGGGACTCGCGGTGGCGGGCGTCTGGCTCACCTCGGCAGGCCAGCTCAGCATTGCGCAGTTAGTGACGCTATTTTTGGCCGCTGCCATGTTGGTGGGCCAAGTGACCGAAATGGTCAGTTATCTGCCCCAAATCCAAGAGGGCGTGGGCGCGTTCACCCGCATCAGCCAACTACTACATGCTGCGCCCGAACCCGCGGGCGGTGCCGCGGTGCCAATGGGAGCTCTCCCCATTGAGTTCCGCGATCTGACTTTCGTCTACGACGATGACGATGCCGACGATGAGGGCGGTGATGACACTGACGACGATGATGACAGCCCGAAACTAAAGGAAACATCCAGTTTCGCTCTGCAAAACATCAACCTTAAAATCCCCGCCGGGCAAACCATCGCGCTGGTGGGCCGCACCGGCAGCGGCAAAACCACCTTGTCATCATTATTATCCCGAGCTGTTGAACCACCCCCAAGTACCGTGTACCTTGGCGGCACCGACATCACCACCCTGGATTTGCAGCAATTGAGGGCCAGAGTGGGGGTGGTAACCCAACGCACTGAATTGTTGGCAGGCACGCTCAAGCAAAACATCACGCTTTTTGCCGAGCTGCCCGATGATGCCGTAGCTGCTGCCATAAATCAACTTGGGTTAACCGACTGGGTGGCTGACCTGCCCCAGGGTCTAGACACTCCCATCGGCCCTGGTGGTACCAAGTTCAGCGCTGGTGAAGAACAATTAGTGGCGTTTGCACGGTTGTTAGTGCGTGATGTGCAAGTGGTGGTACTAGATGAAGCCACTGCGCGGATGGACCCCCTGACTGAAGCTCGCGTGGTGGCAGCATCATCGTCCCTGCTCAAGGGGCGCACGGGTGTGATTGTAGCCCACCGCCTGGCCACCATCGAACGCGCTGACCTGGTGGCGGTGTTAGATCACGGGCAGGTAATCCAACAAGGGCCGCGCGCCGAGCTGGCCGAAATACCTGGTCCTTATCGTGATCTGCTGGTGGCCGCGCAAGCCCACGAGCCTGGCCTCGACCTAGCCGAAACCGACACCGAAAGCCTAGGCTCAGCCAGCTTAGAGCTCCCGCCAGGGCTCGGCCCACGCCGCCAAGGCGACCCCACCGGCCGCCCCGAACCGCCCAAAGGCGTCAGCCTAATGCGCTCAGTGGTGGACATGTGGCGCGCCCACCCGCGCTGGGGCCTGATGGGTGCCGCGTGTTTTACCCTGACTTCGCTGTTTGCCGCGCAAGGCCCGCTGACTGGGTACTTGTGGGGCCGCACCGTAACCAATCTGGAACATGGCTTGCCCGCCTACCAAATCGTGGCGCTACTAGCGGTAATGTTAATTATTTCGCGCCTGGCGCTCGCCTGGGCTGTGCGCGTTTACCCATTTTGGTGGATTCAACTGCTGCTGCGCATCCGGGTTAACGTAATGCGGGGCCAAACAGACGCCCATCGCCTGCCACCTACCCCGCCGGGGGAGGTCACTGCCCGCGCCATGGATGGCGACCGCTTAGTGTTCTATGCCGACCGCTGGATTGACCTAATAAATGCGCTGGTACTCGCAGGTCTGACTGCCGTTTTGGCCCATTCGTGGTTAGCGGGCCTAGTAATTGTGGCCATTATGGCCGTCTCGGCAGCCTCGGCCGTGGTGGGCCGCTCCATTGCAAGCCGCTCCGCCACCGTCAGCGCCGGGGCGCGTGCCACGTTTGGCCGGGTATTGGTCTCGGCCTTGGACGCCACCCGGACCGTGAAGCTGGCCGCGCGCACTAACGAGGTGCGGGCATACCTGAGTAAAGTTGATGCGCAACGCATTAAGTCCGCCATCTTTGAGCATCGCGTGCGAGCGCTGCTTGATGGCGTTCCGATTATCATGTGCTACCTGGCCGCGTTTGCCGGGTGGGCGTTGCTGTACCTGGGCGTGTGGGATTTAACCACGGCGCTGTTGGTGACCAGTACCGCTACCGGGTTTTTCTGGTTCGGCATCGTCTCTGGCGCAGTAGTTACCGAGGCTCCTGGCGTGCGTAGTTGGCAGGTCGCCACGCAGCAATTTGCGGGTGGCGCCAACATCGTCACTAACCCGGTCGGCGTGGATTTGGTGCGCGGGGTGGCTAGTGCGCCGACGTCCGATGGTGAAGTGCCTTTCCAGCGCCTTGAGTTGCGGGATTTAACCGTGCGCTATGACGATGATGGCACCATCGGCGCCTCAGACGTTAATTTCGCAGTGGACCGGGGTTCCATCACGCTATTACTAGGCCAAGTTGGTTCAGGCAAATCGGCAGTGCTGGCCGCGTTGGCGGGTCTGCGCACGTACGATGGCGAAATACTTTGGGATGGTGTGCCCATTGACGATGCCGAAACCGAGTTGCGGCCCGGCCGAGTGGCATACGTTTCCCAAATCCCGCGGGTCATTAGCGGCACCATCGCGCAAAACATTGCCCTGGACCACACCGACCGCGCCTTAACCGGACCCATCGAGTTGTCGCAATTAGCGGTTGATGTGGCCGAAGCTGGCGGCTTAGGTGCGCGGGTGGGGCACCGGGGCGTCAAGCTTTCCGGTGGGCAAGCCCAACGCCTAGCGTTCGCCAGGGCGCTAGCCACCGGGTCGCAAGTGCTAGTCGCAGATGATATTTCATCCGCCTTAGATGCGGCCACGGAGCTAAAACTGTGGCGGGCGCTGAAAGCCCAGGGCCAAACCGTGGTGGGCTCCACTTCCAAAGCGGCAGCCTTGACGCTCGCGGACCAAGTGATTGTGATGGAGGCGGGCCAAGTGGCGGCCTCCGGCACCTGGGCCGAACTGGCCCCGCAGTATTCGCACTTGGCGGGCTAGCTTTCTGGTTATGTCTCCGTCGGGGTTATGTCCCCGTGGGGATTATGTCCTCGTGGGCGGTATAGTTATGTGACGTGCCCCAGTTAGTTTCCGCTGAAACTTTTCGGTTCTCGGCAAGTTTCGCTGACTTCGTGGCTTTTGTACGGGCTAATGCGATAAAAGTTGCGGCGCTGGTAATCGCTTATGTATTAATGCTCAGCGTTATTGGAATGCAAAATGTTCCGTTTATTGATGATTCACACCGGCGGTTAACTGGGAGTACGGACTTTGGGCCGTGGGATGGGCGTTGGGGCAGTGAGCTTGTTGCGGTATTGCTAAACCAAGGTAATACCGTTGTTGATTTGGGGCTTACTACTTTTATTTTATCCGGGGTAATCCTGGCATTTGCTAGTTGCCTTATTGTTTATGCCTTAGCAGGCCAGCGGGCTAATTGGCTAACTTTTGTCTTGGCTGCAACCCTGGGCCTGAATCCGTGGTACTTAAATGCTGCCGCTTTTCGCTTTGATGGGCCGTTGATTGCCCTCAGCGTACTATTTGCGGCCGCGACCATTCTTTTTATTCGCGCCCGTCCGTTAGTTATGTTTATAGGGTACGCGTTACTAACTTGGGTGGTCACTAACTTTTTCCAGCCCATGTTGGGTTTAGCACTAACGCTATTGTTGACCTTTTTATTGCTGAACTGGCTCCGGGGTGATTATCAATTATCCGAGGCTTTGCGGAAGCTCGGGATTGGAGCTTTGGCAGTTGGAATAGGTGCATTGCTTTACCTAATCCAGTCTTGGATTGTGGTGCCTGGCCGAACTGGAGCGCAAGCCATTACCTTTGATTTTGGCAATACCCTAGGTGCCTTAGAATTAAATACAGAAGCGCTGCTCCGTCAGTTTATTTATGACAGCAACACCGTTTGGCTGGTTGTGCAATTGCTGGTCGCTGCGTTATTTGTAGTTGGAACGCTGTTATTATCGCGGCTGCCCTGGTGGCAAACCATAATTGCGCTAATCGTATATGTGGTTTTAGGGGTTTTGGCTTCGGGGAACATTTTGTTACTTGCTACTACCACTCACATCATTACCAATGCGAGGTTCATGGCGCCTTTGGCAATGGTTTTAACCTTACTCGCAGTGACGGTATCAACCCTCGAGTTCCCCAAACCACTTTTAGTAATTACCCGGGCAGCCCTAGTCGCTTTGGCTTATATTTGGTTGTCGGTGGTGTTTATTTTCGCCAACGTAATACGGGAGCAAGCCGATAGCTTGCGGTTCCAAGTAGTCAATCTTTTGCCCAGCTTATTTCAGGAGTATAACCCTGGGGACGTAATTGTCTATGACCCCCGCATTTTGCATAACTCCGTTTATTTTGAATCCGTACAGCAGCGTTTCCCCATCTTTCACAATGATTTTTATTCAGATGTAATTTCTCCGGGGGATGGTTCAATCCGGTTCCGCATTGCCGAGATGCTGGGTTTAAATATGAACCAAATAGTCCGGTTTGTGGACCCCATCTATGAGCAAGGGGTTGTTACCACCGGAGCGGCAGTTTGCCCCCGGGAAAATGCGATCAGTGAAATTATTCCCGGTCCGCACTGGGAAATTTTCCGGGTTGCAGAAGGTAGAGTTTGTATTGCCTTGCGGACAGATTTCTTGTCGGTGCAAAGCGATGACCAGGGTGATCAAACCGTGTGGCTCAACCTAGTTACGTTCCCCTTCAGCCCTGGTACGGGCCCTAATTTGGCAGATGTAACGCCTTGGCAATTTGAACTGGCAGTCTGGTCTAGGGAAAACCCGGCTGATGTGCAGTGGGTGTTCGGCGTTGACATCGTGGATGGGAAGGTAATGTTTTGGGCACCCCGACCCTTCGCCAGTGATTGGGTTGGAGACTTAATTGTAGGGCATTTCTTCTTCAACGGAGAATTCATTTATCAACACATTTGGCCAGTTCATGCAGAGTGACTCAAACCCATATTTGGGGTCCCCAAGGCGCGCGGACCGAGCGACAGCGGGAGGCCAAGCCTGCACGGGCATTTGCCTTGCTGATTTTACTTCCCAGGTGCGCCAGCACCGCACCAAAATCGCGGCTTTAGCGGTTGCACTAGTGCTAATGCTCAGCTTGATTGGCATGCAGAATGCACCTTATTGGGATGACGCAGCCCGGCGCCTAACTGGGGAGACTCGTTGGGGAGCCTGGGATGGGCGATTGGGCAGCGAGATTGTTGCCGTGGTATTGAACCAAGGTTTCTCGGTAGTTGATTTAGGGATAACCACTTTTGTGCTGTCAGGCCTCATTTTAGCTGCGGCTTGGGCGGTAATAGTTTTTACCCTAGCTGGCACGCGAGCCAATTGGCTTACCTATGTGCTGGCGCTAGCTGCTGCCCTCAACCCGTGGTATCTCAACGCGGCAGCGTTTCGATTCGATGGCCCTTTTTTCGCCTTAAGTGTGTTGTTTGCGGCTGGCACAAGCTTGTTTGTGCGAACTGGCAAACTACCAATGCTGCTGGCCTACACAGGCTTGACTTTAGTGACCGCCAATTTTTTCCAACCCATGTTGGGGTTATCCCTGGTGTTGCTGGCTACCGTGCTGTTGTTGGACTGGTTGCGGGGTTTTATTACCCTACGTGAGGTATTAGTTCGATTGGGCATAGGTGTAGGTGGAGTTGCGTTAGGGGCATTGACTTACTTAGCGCAAACTCAAATTATGTCTCCGGGACGGGCCGATGTGCTTTTCGCTTTTGATAACCCGATCCGAGCCATATTGCTAAACACCCGTATTATGGCGTTTTCTTTCTTAACTGACAGTAGCCCCGTTTGGACGGTGTTCCATTTACTGGTACTCGCATTGTTTATTGTTGGGGTATTACTACTCTCCAGGCGCGAACCGAGCGTCAGCGGGAGGCCAAGCCTGCGCGGCACGTGGCCTACAATTGTGGCCTTGTTGGTTTATTTTCTTGTTGTAGTTTTGGCATCCGGTAATTTGCTTTTGCTGATTTACCAACAGAACTTAATCGGCACGCCCAGATTTAGTGCCGTGCTGGCGATGAGCATAGGGATATTTGGCATAGTTGCGTCAACGTTCGATTACCCTAAACCCCTATTAATCGCGGGGCAGATTGTCTTGGCCATTTTTAGTTACTTGTGGCTTTCGCTGGTGTTTGTTTTTAACCAAGTGTTAAGCGAACAAAACGCCAGTCTTGAGTTTCAAGCCCAAACTATTGCCGCCAGCATGGTGCCAATTTATCGAACTGGTGACATTATTATTTACGATTCCCGGGTATTCGCTAATCCACTCTACCTGTCAAAGGTGCAGAGTCGTTTCCCAATTTTCAATGTCGGCACTTATCACAATACCCTTGACTTCGCGTTTAGCTTTGTTCGCGATAGATTCCCGGAGTTGATGGGCCTAAGCCAGGCGCAAGTATTGCCCCTTGAACTTGATGGGGCCAACCGGTGCGAATTACCGAGGCTCGAGTCCAACGCCATTATCAGAGGGCCGCGTTGGGAAGTGTTCCGAATAGAACCGAATGTGGTGTGCCTACTTTTTCCGGCTGACTTTATCACGGTTGAAAGTGGTGCCGATGGGATCCAGATTATCGAATTTGAGGCGGCGCGGTTCCCATTCAACCCCGGTACCCGCCCCAACTTTGTTGAGCTACCCGCGTCGGCAGTGCGCTTGGCGGTCTGGTCCAAGCACAATCCCGATGATCTACGCTGGTTCACACCCGATACCTGGGATGCTGGCACGGGGCGTTTTGTAGTACCCGCCCCGCCCGGTGGCTGGTATCGCGATGAACTGGTGGGCCACTTTTACCTTGGCGAAAACTTTATCCACCAAATCATCTGGTCTATTGACTGACTAGGTTATCTGAATACGACCGTGCGTTTGCCATCCAACAAAACTCTGTGCTCGGCATGCCAACGCACGGCACGGGCCAGGGTGCGGCTTTCTACATCTTCACCCAGCGCCATCAACTCGGCTACGTTGCGGGAGTGGTCCACCCGCTCAACTTCTTGCTCGATGATGGGACCCTCATCCAGGTCTCCAGTGACGTAATGCGAAGTAGCGCCAATTAGCTTAACGCCCCGCTCATGGGCTTGGGCATAAGGGCGTGCGCCTTTGAAGCTTGGTAAAAATGAATGGTGAATGTTAATGATTTGACCGGGCATTTCTTGGCAAAACTCATCAGACAAAATCTGCATGTAGCGGGCCAGCACAATTAGCTCAGCGCCCGTGGCTTTAACTAATTGTTTTAGGCGTTGTTCGGCTTCTGCTTTGGTGTCTTTAGTTACTGGAATATAGTGGAAACCTTTGCCATAAAAGGCGGCGATTTCGGCTAAATCTAGGTGATTGCCGGCTACGCCAACTACCTCAATTGGCAAGTCTTGGTATTTTTCCCGGTAAAGTAAATCGGCTAAAGCGTGGGGCGCCTTGGAAACCATAATTAAGGTTTTTAGTTTTTGGCCAAAGGGACTGAGGTCCCAGTCCATATCAAATTTGTCGAATACGGGGCTTAAAGCGCTGGTTAAATCATCGTACGTGCCAGTAGAACGGAAATCGAGGCGCATAAAAAAGCGACCGGTATCGGGGTTGCCAAATTGTTGGCTTTGCACGATGAAGTCGCCGCGCGCCGCTAAGGCTCCCGTCACGGCAGCCTCGATGCCAACATCATCGGGGCAGCTTATTGTCAAAACCCATTCACCAGTTACCGGCGCGCCATTATTCACGCCCCACAACCTACACCTTTGCTTAGCTCGTATTCGAGACACTGCCATCTGTGGCTTCTTGAGCGGACGGTTTTATCCGCAATCCGCAGTAACACCCATTAACGGGTTTTGCTGGTCGATACTATTGCGTCATTCTGCGCAAGGAGCGAAGCGAGGCAGTCGCAGAATCTCAACAGGGTGGGCATTGGCACCGCGAATTGGCGCGACTGCGCCGCAGTTAGGTTTGCAAAATGAATTTGCGCTAAGTTGGGGCGCGTGACTTCGGTTGATCCGTTATTAATTGAGCCCCTTGATGTTGTTGACCCCGAAATTGCGGCGGTGCTGGACCAGGAGTTGACGCGCCAACGCGAAACCCTGGAAATGATTGCCAGCGAGAACTTTGTGCCGCGCGCTGTGCTGCAGGCTCAAGGCTCGGTGCTGACTAACAAGTACGCTGAGGGCTACCCCGGTAAGCGTTATTATGGCGGTTGCGAGGCCGTTGATATTGCTGAGAGTCTCGCCATCGAACGCGCGAAAACCTTATTTGGTGCCGAGTGCGCTAATGTGCAGCCCCACTCGGGGGCGCAAGCCAACGCTGCCGTTTACCACGCCCTAGTTCAGCCGGGCGACAAGGTGATGGGCCTGGAGTTGGCCCACGGGGGCCACTTGACCCACGGCATGAAGCTCAACTTCAGCGGCAAAAATTATGAAATGGTGGCCTACGGCGTTAACCCGGACACCTACCTGATTGAGCCCGAAGCTGTGCGCGAGGCGGCGCTGCTGCATCGTCCCAAGATGATTATTGCAGGTTGGTCCGCTTACCCGCGCCAACTCGATTTTGCAGCGTTCAAATCGATCGCCGATGAAGTGGGTGCCACCTTGTGGGTAGATATGGCCCACTTTGCTGGCCTGGTGGCCGCTGGCCTGCACCCATCGCCCGTGCCTTATGCCGATGTGGTGAGCAGCACCGTTCACAAAACCATTGGTGGCCCGCGCTCTGGCTTCATTTTGAGCAAAGAGCAATGGGGCAAAAAGATTGACTCCGCTGTTTTCCCTGGTCAGCAGGGTGGGCCGTTGATGCACGTGATCGCGGCTAAGGCCGTGGCGTTCAAAATTGCGCAGTCTCAAGAGTTCAAAGAGCGGCAAGAACGTACCGTACGCGGTGCCAAAATCATCGCCGAGCGGCTAACCGCTCCGGACGTGAAAGCTGCTGGCGTTGACGTTTTGACTGGCGGCACTGACGTTCACCTGGTGCTAGTTGACCTGCGCAAATCTGAGTTGGATGGGCAGCAGGCTGAGGATTTGTTGCACAATGTAGGCATCACCGTGAACCGCAACGCCATCCCGTTTGACCCGCGCCCGCCTCGGGTCACTTCCGGCCTGCGCATCGGTACCCCTGCCCTCGCTACGCGCGGTTTTGGTGACAAAGAGTTCGCCGAGGTAGCTGACGTGATCGCCATCGCCCTGCGCGATGGTAAGGCCGCCGATGTTGCTGCCCTGCAAGCGCGCGTCAAGGCCCTCACCGACCAGTTCCCCCTCTACGAGGATCTCGCCCAGTACTAGTGCTCTGCGGTTGAGCCAGTAGAAGCCAAATGTCCACTCTCTCGTCATTCTGCGGCAAGCGCGCGTAGCGGGCGCGGAACGCAGAATCTAGCAAACTCTAGGAGTACCGTGACTGCATTAGTCGCAACCGACTTTCCCGACCTGCAAACGGCCATTGACGCCGTAGCCGCCGCCGGGGGAGGCGAACTGGTGGTGCCCGCCGGTGAGCACCGCACCGGACCCATCACGCTCTGCACCAACTTGACTTTGACTTTGCAGGATGGCGCACACATTGTGTTCAATGATGACACGATGTTGTATGAACCCATTTGGACCAGGTGGGAAGGTATTGAATGTTGGGCCATGCACCCCTTGGTTTATGCTGCCGATGCCTCAAATATAACCATTCGCGGTAACGGCGTGATAGATGGTAACGGCCAAAAATGGTGGGCTAGGTTTAAGGAAAATGAGGACAGTGGCCAAAGCGAACCCATTTATCCCGATGAGTTACGCTTAGCCGCCCTAAACCCGGATTACAAGTCCCGCCCCGGTGGGGGCGCCCGGCCGCAAACCCAATACTTGCGCCCGCCGCTAATGCAATTCTGGGGTTGCCAAAACGTGAACCTAGAAGATTTTGAATTACGAAATTCACCATTCTGGACGTTACATACGGTTTATTCACGCAACATCAAAATTAGCGGCATGACTATTTTCAACCCGCACGATGCCATCAATACTGATGCGATTGATATTGATAGTTGCAGTGATGTGCTAATTGAAAATTGCAAACTTGACGTGGGCGATGATGCGGTAACTTTGAAATCCGGTTCGGGTCCCGATGGGGTACGCGTAGGTTTACCCACTCAAAATGTTACTGTGCGTAATTGCGACATTTATGCCTCCCATGGTGGTTTAGCAATTGGTTCCGAAACCGCTGGTGGTATCAAAAATGTGGAAATCGAGAATTGCCGCTTTATTGGTACCCAACGTGGGGTTCGCATTAAAACTCGCCGTACTCGCGGTGGCACCATTGAAAATATTGTGATCCGTGATTTACAAATGGATAAAGTCTGGTGCCCCATTGTTATTGGCATGTATTTCCAGCCTGGCGTTGACCCGGATAACCCTGATTACGGTTGGATCATGTCAACGCAGGCCCAACCCGTTACTGATACCACGCCGCACATTCGCAACGTGTTGATTGAAAATGTGCAAGCTGAAGATGTGCGTTCAACTGCGGCTTTCATTGTCGGCTTACCTGAGGCGCCAATCGAAAACGTAGTAATCAAAAACTTCGATTACAACCTGGCGCCCGATGCCGAATTACTTGAAACTTGGAACACCGAGCCGACCGGCGGCTTATTCCACGATAATGATCGCGGCATCAAAATCATAAATGCCGCCGCCCAATTCATCTAAACTGCCGCCTACGGGTTTTTGTCATTCTGCGGCAAGGAGCAGAGCGACGAAGATCGCAGAATCTAGAACGACGAAGGAAAAAGAAATGCCCCAAATCCTAGACGGCACCGCCACCGCCAAAGAAATTAAAGAAGAATTAAAGTCCCGCGTCGCAGCCTTGCGCGAGCAAGGCATTACCCCCGGCTTAGGCACGCTATTAGTTGGCAGCGACCCAGGTTCGCAGTGGTATGTCAATGGTAAGCATAAAGATTGCGCCGAAGTGGGAATTGAATCTATCCGTGTTGAATTACCCGAAACTGCTACCCAGGCTGAAATTGCCGCAGCAGTTACTAAACTAAATAATGATAATGCGGTAACTGGCTACATCGTGCAACTACCTTTACCAAAAGGCATTGATACCAATGCAATTTTGGAATTAATTGACCCAGCTAAAGATGCTGATGGTCTGCACCCGGTTAACTTGGGCCGAATTGTGCTAAATGTCAATGACCCAATTGAAACCCCTTTGCCTTGCACTCCGCGTGGCATTATCGAACTAATTAACCGTTTTTACGAAAAATCCGATGAGGATTTAGATTTGCGCTTATCCGGTAAATCTATTGTGGTATTAGGCCGAGGCGTTACCGTGGGCCGCCCGCTGGGCTTGATGCTGACGCGCCGCGATGTGAACGCCACCGTCACCTTGGCCCACACCGGCACAGTTGACCTGCCCATGGTGTTGGAAGATGCTGACGTGATCATCGCCGCTGCTGGGGTGCCCGGCATCGTTGATGGTGAGCATGTGGCTGATGACGTGGTGCTGCTAGACGTGGGGGTCTCCCGGAAGGTTGACCCGGAAACCGGCAAATCCCGCGTGGTGGGCGACGTTTCCGAGTCTGCCCGCGCTAAATCGTCCTGGTACTCACCCAACCCGGGCGGAGCAGGCCCGATGACGCGCGCGATGCTGCTCACCAACGTAGTAGAAATCGCCGAGCGAGCCGCAGCGTAATGCAAATCTCAATCGCAACGGTAAACGTAAATGGCATCCGCGCCGCCTTCAACAAAGGCTTTGGCGACTGGCTAGCCGAGCGCAACCCTGACATTTTGCTGTTGCAAGAAACCCGTGCCGAGGCCGACATCATCCAAAGCTATTTCGATGATACCTGGCACCTAAGCTCCCTACCCAGTGTCGAAAAGGGCCGCGCTGGCGTAGCCATCGCTTCAAAATTCCCCATCATTGAAACCCGTGCCGGCCTAACCGGCTATGGCCCCGAGGGCGAACCCACTCGAGATTCGGGCCGCTGGATTGAGGCCGACATCGAAACCGACTCAGGCCCAGTCACGGTAGTCAGCACGTATTTCCATTCCGCCACTAATACGCCGGAAAAAGCCCACACGATGACGGCCAAGTACGCCCACCTCGACAAAATCGACGCCCGGCTAAACGAACTGGTACACCTGCCGCGCCCCGTCATCGTCGGCGGAGATTTCAACATTGCCCACCACAACCGGGACCTGGCCAACTGGAAAGGCAACAAAGACAGCGCTGGCTTTCTGCCCCAAGAGCGCGAATACCTAACCCGCTGGTTTTCACCCCAAAAATTTGCTTCACAAATTTCCGGGGACCCCGAAAAGTTCGGCACTCCAACGCAAGATGCCGCACCGGACGATTCCTGGCGATTGAGCTTGTCGAAATCAGAGGGAAACCCGGTCGAAACCCCGGTACCGAGTTGGACCGACCTCGGTCGCCATCATGCAGGCGACGTTGAAGGCCCCTACACTTGGTGGAGTTGGCGCGGCCAAGCCTTCACCAATGACCGCGGCTGGCGCATTGACTACCAAGCGGGCAACCCCGCCGCCACCAAAGCCCTACGGCACGTCATCGTAGATCGCCAACCCTCTTACGACCAGCGCTACTCCGATCATGCTCCCGTGATCGCCCATTTCGAGTTTTAGCCGCCATACTGAGAATGCCGTTAGCTGAGGTGGCGTTTCAATACCGCCTCTGAAACCCCGTAAACCGGTAAAAAAATGATTTAAGCAATCAATTTAGCGCGCCAGCTTTCGCGACAATACCGTGACATTGATTTTAGCTTGGCGTGCAGCGGCGGTTACCGTGGAACGCATTGTTGTCGGTAGAAGAGGTCGCGCATGCCAAAAATGGCTAAACTACGCTCGCTGGGAAAGCCCGGTGGGCTAGCGAAGGTACCCGGAAGTATGGGCGTCGCCGCCATCGCAGCCACCCTGGTTTTCACGGTAAACTCCCACGTCAGCGCGGGTGCCGCCGAATACGTTGAGCTCCCGGCCATTCAAGCCATCACCGATTTTTCCGGGGGCGTATTGCCCGATGGTGAAGCCGCATTAGCTTTGGAACACCGCCTGGGCTCAGTCTCGCGCACCTATACTCGCACCGAAATCCCTAATTTGTTTTCTGAATTCCCCGAAGCATTTGCCAATGGCGAACTGCAACCAGTGGTGGCCACCCCGGCTCCGATCTGGTGTACTTTCACGGGTCTGACCCATTTGCCCGAAACTCACGAGCTTTGCTCCCCGCACGGCAACAATACTCCTGAGCAAAATCGCGCTTTAGGCGAATTCTTGACCGCACAACGTGGTTGGGAAGGTGAGCAGTGGCAGTGCATGGACAATTTGATGATGCGCGAATCCCGTTGGCGCCATAACGCTGCCAATCCGGTAACTGCCGCGCGGGGTATCCCGCAGAAGATGATGAGCGTGCATTACGGAGCTAACTGGCGCACTTCTGAAACGGCAGCGGCTTGGATGGCAGACCCGGAGGCCCAAATCGAATGGGGCCTCAACTACATTGAGCGCCGCTACCAATCTCCTTGCGGAGCGTGGAACTTCTTCTTACGCAACGGTTGGTACTAGCAACTACTTTTTGGGCGGGGCGTAAGGGTCGTTCTCGAACGGATCCTTTTTGGTTTGCCCAGTGTTTGCATCCGGCGATGGCGGAGCCACGGGCGGCGCCAGAGGCACAGGTAGTAACTGAGCCGTTTCTTCGACTTTAGCAACCGGCGCAGCAGGCAACTCGACTCCAGGGTGGTCAACCGCTAACGCCCCGTATTTTGGTCTGCCATCGGAGGTTACCCAGCGTGCATCAACTTTGGGTTTGGGTGCAGCCTCGGTAACTACCGAAACCACTGATGGGGCACCAGTTCCCGGCGCACCGTTTGGCAGAGTTGGTACCGGCGGCCCATGATAAGTCACCAATTCGCCATCAGGTGCTTGGGGCACAGGTGGGTGAGCAACTGGGGGAGCGGCAGGGCCAGTAACGGGCCGTTGCGGCATCGTTACAGGTACCCCTATCCCGCCCCGGCCCAACCCAACGGGTGAGGCAATTAGCAGGCGGCGCGCTTCGGCTGAGGCCACGGGCATGCACAAAATCGCATAATTAGCTGCCACAATTTGGGTAGATGAGGTGAAATCTCGGCGGCTGCGAGTCATCGCGTAACTCAAAACAGAGAACAGCAAACCAAACCCCGCACCAATCAAAACCGAAATGAACCCAACCCCGGTAGCCACGCCAGCGCCGCCAAATAGGCTCATCAAAAGCCCCACAAATAGGCCAAACCAAGCGCCACTCATCGCGCCCGCAATGGCCACGCGCCCATAAGAAAGCCGCCCGGTAACCCGCTCCACGGAGGTCAAATTGGTGCCCACAATGGTCAGTGACTCCACGGGAAAGTGCTGGTCAGCCAGGTAAGCGATCGCCTTTTGCGCCTCGGCATACGTGGGGTAGCTGGCGATGGGGTCCCCGGTGGGCGCGGTGGGCACCACCTTGGCAAATTGCTGGCGGCCAAAACTCATAACCTAAGTGTGGCCTGCCCTTAAGACAAAACTGTCCGATGGGGCAACTAGGGTGCCAAACATGATCGAGTTGAGCGCCGAGGAGCAGGCTTTAGCTGCGGCGCAGTTGGCGGCGCGCCCAGAACGTAGGGCTAGATCGCAGTCATGGGCGCCGGTCGTGGACGTTAATGGCGGCATCGGTCGCATCATTGCGGTCGCATCTGGCAAAGGCGGCGTGGGCAAATCCACCGTCACCGCCAACCTAGCAGTACTGGCCGCGCGCAACGGGTTAAAAGTGGGCGTACTCGATGCCGATCTGCACGGCTACTCCCTAACCAGGCTATTGGGGATTCACGATGGCGCCACCCGCGCGGGCGAAAATAACGCGAAAGTGCAACCTGCCGAGGTACATGGGGTCAAGGCCATATCGATTGGCATGTTTACTGATCCAAGCAAGGCCGTGATTTGGCGCGGCCCTGTGGCGCACCGCGCCCTGACCCAGTTTCTTGCCGACACCGACTGGGGCGAATTGGATGTTTTGCTTATTGACTTGCCGCCCGGGACTGGCGACATCGCGCTGTCCATCGCCAATTTACTGCCCACTTGCGAGTATTTGATCGTCACTACGCCACAACTAACCACCGCCGAGGTAGCAGCCCGCGCAGGTACGATGGCGAAGCACACGCATCAAAAAGTGTTGGGTGTAGTGGAAAACCTAAGTTGGCTGATTGTACCCACAGGTGAGGCCGCGCGCATATTTGGTGAGGGCGGGGGCGATGCCGTGGCAACATCGTTAACAACCGCTTTGGAATATGACGTGCCGCTGCTGGCCCAAATCCCAATGGACCCACAAATCCCCGCCACTGCCGATCAGGGCCAACCCATCGTCATTGCTGAACCCGCTTCACCAGCCGCAGCCGCGTTAACCGCCTTGGCCGCAAACCTCGGGCTCACTCCGGTTTCGCAACATCCTTCCGCTACTTACCTAAAAACAAACCAGAACAGTAAGGTCACTACCCATGTCTGATGTGCAATGGCTGCCCGCGCCCACCCGCCAGCAAGGTGCCGCTAATGTGTCCGAGTTTTTCCACAAGTGCTTTTCGGCGCAGCCCGATGGCGTGTGGTCCGCACCGGGCCGGGTCAATTTGATTGGTGAACATACGGATTACTCGGGCGGGGTTTCGTTGCCGACCGCGCTGCCGCATCGTACCTATTTGGCGTTGAAGCGCCGCAAAGATAATAAAGTGCGCTTGTACACCACGTTGTCCAGCCCGGATAGCCAGGAGCGTGAGATCCATGAGGGCGCGCGCCCGGTGGATGGCTGGTCATTTGATTTGGGCACCAAATCGGATACTGAGAGCGGTCAAAAGCCGGAAGGTTGGGGCGCTTACGTGGTTGGCGTCGCCTGGGCGTTGATTCAGATGGGATACAAGCCGAAAGATGGCGTGCTGGGTTTTGAAGCCGCTGTAGATTCATATGTGCCTATCGGGTCATCGCTGTCCAGTTCAGCCGCGTTGGAGGCCGCTGCGGCTGTGGCGCTTGATGAAGTTTGGGGCCTAGGGCTGGCTGGTTCGGATGAAGGCCGCCAAGTGCTGGCTGCGGCTTGCCAAAAAGCTGAGAATGAAACTGTGGGCGTGCCTTCCGGCGGTTTAGACCAGGCCGCAGCCTTGCTAGCCGCGCCCGGCCAGGCAGTGGCAGTAGATTTCTCCACTGACCCGTTTACCACTCAAAAAGTTCCTTTCAACTTGGAAGATGCTGGCCTCACTTTGCTGGTAATTGACTCCCGCGTGCCCCGCGAATTGGCCGATGGCCAATACGCCACTCGCCGCGCCGCCGTCGATAAAGCCGCCGAGGTGCTGGGCGTGCCGCACTTGCGCCATATAAAATTTGATCAGATCGACGACGCCGCAGCCGCCATCGCCTCCCATGATGACGATGGCGTAATGCGCCGCCGTATGCGCCATGTCATTACCGAGAACGCCCGTGCTGGGGCTTTTATTGATTTGGTTAAGCACGGTTTAGGCAGCGGCGGCAAAGTTGACCGTGAAGCCGCCCAGCTGGCTGGGGCTTTGATGGACGCCTCGCACCACTCCCTGCGCGATGACCATGAGGTGACAGTGCGTGAAACTGACCTGGCTGCCGCCACCGCCCGCGCTGCTGGCGCTTACGGCTCTCGGATGACCGGCGGCGGTTTCGGCGGTGCCGTAATCGCGCTAGTCAACTCAGGCGATGTGGAACCCGTGGCCCAAGCCATCTCCGCCGGTTTCGATGCCGTAGGCCTAACCCAACCCGTTTTCTTAACCGCAACCCCGTCCGCTGGCGCTGGCAAAGATATCTAGTTTCCGCCAATAATCAAAAGTGGCGACTTGCCGGAAATCTAAATACTCTATTTGATACAACTGTCTATCATTAAGCTGACTTCCAATAAAGCCTATAATACCGTAAAATCGCGCAGTTTCAGACCTTTTGGCATATCCATTAATGAAAATTTGACACGCCAAATAGCGATTCACCCGTAATTGCACACATTGGAGGCCCATCTGGGGATTCCACGTCTTCATACCGTGTAGGGTTGAGCCGGTTGGCAAGTGCAAGGTCACCGAACACCGAGGCGCCGCTAATTTCGAGCGCTTCAGTCATCGAATGCGAACCAATCCTGCCACCGAATCCTTGTTCAGCCATAAAATCCACAACACGATCCGCTCGAGCGCCGGTACCGCAATGTACAATGAAGTCACCATCCCGATTGAGCCCGTTAATTCGTTCGTGACGTGAAGAAGACGAGGTACATTATTCGCGATATATCTAAAAGGCATTTACGCGATTCGTAATTCATGTAGGGGGTCGCGGCGCGCTGCTGCGATAGCTGGGATGATTGAGGCCAGAATAGATACCAATATCCCAGCGACAATAACTGCCAGGGTGAATGGCAATCCTGGCAATGGGTGCCCAAAATACCAAGAGGTAATAGTCGCTATTGCTGCTCCGCAAACTGCACCAATTGCTGAAAGGATTGTGGTTTGAGTAGTCAAGAGCGTCACGATTAGGATTTGTGAGGCTCCAAGAGCGCGCCTTCTTCCATAGTCCTTACGCCTCATTTGCACTAGCCCAAATAAGTTTGATGCAACTAAAGCGGCTGCTACACCAAGTATTGATAGGAGTGTATTTCGGCCATGAATGCCAAGTTGGCCGCTAACTGCTGCGTGTAGGGATGCTAATTGGGAGGATGTTTCTAGCGAGATTTCTTGCGGTTCCGGTACTGCGAGGACACCCGTAAGCGCACGGGTCACTTGGGAGACGAGACGTGGTTCCGTAGCTAGAATTACCAGTGTTGTAATTGGCTGCCCATTGGCAGAGTTTACTTCCTCCGTGCTATCTGGGACAATCACTGCCAACGGTTCAAGGAATCCTAAGTGTTCAGGCACTTCGAGGTGCCCGGTAACAACCATTTGGAACCCGTCATTTGTTACGATAGCGCCTGTACCGTCAAATAGTCCCAGGTGAAGTGATGCTGTGCTAGACGCGAGGACGGTACCAGCTTGCGCCCCACTCACAAGCGTGCCATAGGCAGGGCGAAGCCCCGTCAAGGGAGCGCCAGGCACGAGTGCATTTCGCGCATCCACGATGGTGCCAAAAGCGGTCACGGATTCAATCCCGTCAAAGGCGGCAAGCCGCTGAAGTATCGTCGTGTCTAAACCGGCATGTTCCCCAGCGCGAACAATTATCGATCTAGTGCCAATTGCGTCAATTTGAGCAAGGGCTGCCCTTTCGGCAGCAGCGGTCTGGCCGGTAGTCAGCAAAATAGCAGCCGCCATTCCCCCCACCATCACAATGGAAAGTAATGAAGACACGCGTTGCGACAGAGCGGACAACCAGGCTTCTCGAACGATTTTAGCTAGGTTCAATTTCGTACCTAAATCTAGGATTCTCAAATAGCCGCTCGCCAATGAATACCTGCCTGTCACAGCGGGAAACAACGTCCGGATCGTGGGTTGCAATGATTACACAAGAACCGGCATCCGCACGAGACCTAAATGCATCTAACACGACGTTTCTTGTATTCGGGTCAAGGTTACCAGTGGGTTCGTCCGCAATAATGAACGCAGGGTCAGCCATTAACGCCCTGCATAATGCGATACGCTGAGCTTGACCACCGCTAATTTGTCCCGGACGGTGGGATGCTCGTGATGCTACGCCAAATTCTTCCATCAATTCATACGCTTTAAGGCGGGAACGGCTTCTAGATTCATTGCGATATAGTGATGTTTCCATTACGTTTTCGAGGACAGACCGAGAAGGGTCTAACACCGCATCTTGGAATACGAAACCAAATTTATTGGCACGATACATTGCACGTTCACTATCCGACATTGATGAGGTTGGTCTCCCATCAATAAATATCTCTCCTGACGATTGTCTGTGCATCAAGCCGAGTAGGTACAACAAGGTGGATTTTCCGCACCCGGATGGGCCTGTCAATGCGGTGACTTTTCCACCAAAGAATGTATCTGAAAAGCCCGTGATTACCTTAACCTGGTTGGGATAGGAGAAGTTAACGTTCTCGACAGTAAGCAATGGGCGATGTACTTGTATTGGGAGGTGACTCATTTTCGTCAAGGCGTCCCTGGTGTTCTTACGAGTGTTCCATCATCAATCCCTGTAACAGCCGCTTGACCAGAAGCTGATGCAAGTAAGGTCACAGGCACAAAACTGCCGTCAGCGGTTGTAACGCCCGTTAAACCTTGTGCGTTGGTAAAGATGGCAGCCGCAGGAACAACGATACCGCTTGTTTCTGGAATTACTTCTAATAACGCGGGGAAAACCTGAGGGTCACCAACCGGAATAATGCTACATTCGGTACCGCATACAGGTTGACCGTTCAGACCGTACAGAATTGCACGAGCAGGGCCGAAATCTGGTAATACAATTCGGCTAACCTTAGCCCGCCAAATGTCGCTGGGACTTTGTAACTCCACTTCCGTTCCTATTGAGAGCATCGCTAATTGCCCTTCAGTCAACGAAACGGAAAATTGTGGTTCATCAGATAATACATAGATCGTATCTATCATTCCAGAAAATGAAATGCCAACTGACAGCTCTTGATTTAGAGCAATTCTGGCTGGAAGTTTCGGAACAAAGATGATATCGCCAAGTTCTACTGCGCCGCGTTGTGGTTGCATATTTAGTTTCGCCCGCTCGGCTTGCGCGAACCCAAGTTCGGCAGCCGCATTGCGCGCTGCGCTTTCAAGGCGGACACATCCCAGAACATCGCTAGAAAGGGAACATTCGACAGCGGCAGGATCGGGGTGCGTGGAGTGCAAAAAATTTAGGAATTCTGTTTCGGCTAACCACCAATTAGTTTCAGCATTTCGAACAGCTAGATCAGCTCTGTTTATTTCGTTGGTTGTAGGGCCAGGTGTTTCCGATGCAGAAATTCCGATGTCGCGTTGCCAAGCTAAAACGGCTTGTTGCGTTAGATTGCCAAAAGTGCCAGTAATATCACCAGTAAAGTATCCGGCCTCGAATAACATTTTCTGAAGCTGAGATACGTCGGAGCCGCTGTCTCCAAGACTCATCGTTCTAAATGCCGGTACAGAACCCTCAGCCAGAACCACCGGCCTCTGATTGACGGTAAATAGAACATCTCCGGTACGTGTATAACTGCCAGGTTCAGCATTAATGCCGGTGATTACTCCGTTAATATTTCCACTAAATACCGCATCAATGGGCCATTCTGCAGTTGCATTTAGCCGCCACGATTGGCCGACTTCGCCAGCACGAGCTGTCGCTAGTATGTAGCCTTGATCCGCAAGGATGGTAGCGGGCGGAGCCAAAAGCACACGGCTTGCCCAAATGCCGGAGAGCGCACCGATTGCAAGTATAACGAGACCCGTCAATATCCCACGAAATTTCAGACGAGGTTGAAATTGTGCAGATTCTATTGGCCCGTGAACCAGATTGGCCATTCCCCGAATCCTCCGCTACATTCTAGATAATAGTTTAGTGAGACTGTTATAGTAGAAACCTGCCAATTTGGCTACAGGTTTCGATGTGAACTATTGTTTTTTATTTGAGAATTTTTTGGCTACCTTTTTTACATTAGTGCCTTTTCCCGATAAGCGTCACAAAAACACGCTTGAATGAACAGATTTTACGATTCTGGCTCCTATCGTAACTAGGTAGTGAAGCCTCAACAGAATTGGCAATAAGGTAGTTTGATTGTATTGATCTGATCTCCTATTTTTCAAGATTCTTTGATTTTGGTTTAAGTAGTGCCCTTGGAAATGTGCTATATATGAAGTTTTAAATAGTTTGGGAAACACGTTTTCCGGACTAAGAGGAAAATTGTTACTATTTGCAAAATTCCTCCCAGCCCGGATTACGGTCATTTGTAGGATTCTATCCCATAAAATCAAACAAGTTTGGACTTGGGCACTCTGTAATGGCGGTCGCAATACTATGCTGCGGGTCATTCAGATCAAATATTTCCACCCATGGATACCAGACGCCCCAAGGCGGAGACATGACATCAGCAATAATCACTTGCCGACTCGGTGGGTCAGAAATTGGGAATCCCAAATCTCGCAGACATTGCCCTGCATCCATCAATGCCAGATAAAACGCTTCCGCTTGGGTCGCGCTAATCGGATCTTGATCCTGCGGAACCGAAGGGTGTACCTCACGACAATATCTCAGAGCTTCCCAAATTGCATCGTGGACATCGTCATAACCATCAGGGGTTGTTACCCAGATAGACGTATCTTCAGGCGTAGCGCCGAAGAAATTGCTGTCCCAATCACCAATATCGCGTGCGCATTGAATTACACGTTCGTTGCGGAGGTTTTGCCGGTCTCTCCAAGTTACTACGGCAGTTTCTGGTACCGCGATGTCATATGCATTTGCAGCCTGACAGGCAGTTCCAAATAGCATTACTAGGAGAACTCCGAGCGATTGGAGTACTCGCCAGTATTTAGACATTACACTGGGTACTTCCACCAGTTACACGGAAGTGGGCGATACCCGCAGCAGCACCATGGCCACCGCCTCCCCATGGTGCAGTCTCCGAATGATGGTTCGTGCGGGGGTTTTCATGGAGACGTTGATGCCTTCCCTGCCCGGTGTTGCCTTGCACTGCCATGTACACAGAACCCGTAACGCCAGTGGTGGTTGCCAAGGCCATAAGGCGGCCACCAGAGCAACTGGCGGGGGTGAAGTTAGTGAAATGAACACGGGGCGCAGGTGCGGTGGCAGCTTCAGCGGATAGTCCAGTAGCTACGGTTCCAGCCAAAGCGAGGCCAAGTGCGGCGCCGAAGATGCTGAGACGTTTGAGAGCGTTTTTGCCGGTTGGGCGGGTGGGTTTGGAGTGGGTCATTTTCCTTCCTTGTTGTTTGGTTCCAGAGTAGACTCTGGAATGGTTGATTGGATTACTGCGGCCAAGGCCAAGTCATGTCAGTTGGGTTGAAATTCAAAAAACCGTAAAGACAATACAATACGTTGGCCACAGTGTCTCCTTTGATGCTGGTGCTGCAAGCAGGTAGGTTCGACACTTCATCTGAGAATGTCATCTGCTTGCGGAATTAAGTGTGCGGCACCCAGGGCTTGGGAATCAAGCCGCAAAGCCGGGCATGCCCGGCTGCTTGCAGGTGCCTGCAAGCAGCCTTATCATCTAAGGTAAGAAATGAATCTGCGATAATCTGCCTTGGTACACCGCATTGGAGCTAGGGGTTAAATGCATGTCCGGTGAATTGCACTTTGCGCTTTACCCTAATACTTCAACCGGAAACCTATCGAACATTCCCTGGTCAGAGGCCACTTTAGGCTATATGGCGCCAGCAGTAGAAGACCGCAACAACGACGCCGCTACCCAGATGGGCGCCACACCAAGCAATAACCGCCAAAATTGTTACATTTTTTCTGGCGCGTTTTGCGCCATGATGAATCTGGAGGCCGATTAATGAGCCGCCCACCAGCCCGTGCGAACAACTACCGGCACTTTATACAAATAGTAGAGGGATCGGAAGCAATTGATGATGCCCTCGTCGAACTCAGTGACAATGCCAGCAAAGAAGTCTGCTCATTTGTTACAGGATTTGCTCCATCGGATGAGCGGTTACGCCAAGGACGTGAACTCAATGCAGATTTGTATGCCCGCGCTGTACGATCCAGGACAATATACCTCACAGAAGTGCGCGAACATGAGTGGACGATGGATCATGTGAATTGGTTAAACGAGCAAGGTTCGGAAGTTCGAACCCTACCTGACTTGCCGTTGCAAATGAAAATCATTGATGCAAAAACTGCAGTACTACCCTTTCTCACGAAGAGCCAGAAGCGTGCAATCGTGATTCATAGAGAACCAAGCGTAGTGTACAGCCTGCAGGCGTTATTCGAGCTGAATTGGAAGTCTGCTTCCCCTCTCGGATTGACCTTTGACCAAAATGGTAGCGGAATCTCTTATGAAGATCGTATTTTGCTTGAAATGTTGTCACTCGGGCGCATGGATAAAGAAATCTGCAAAGAAATTGGGTTATCGGAGCGTACCGTAACTGGAAGAATATCGAAATTAATGGCACGACTAAATGCCAAAACCCGATTCGCGGCGGGAGTTCAAGCTGCAAAACGAAATTGGATTTAACCGTTAAAATCGGCAACAGTCGGCTTCAAGTGACTGGCGGTCTGCCTGGGTCGTCGGTTACCGGGTCGTGGACTTGGAAGCCCAGGGCTTTTGCAGCATTGGTTAGTTGGTAATCGTGGGTAATGAAAATTACCGGGTCTGGCAGCAAACGCGAAGCTGCGGCTAAATGGAGGGCATCGGCAGATTTAACAACCACTTTCAATGCCAGGGCTTCATCAACCAGCGCATCATCAACTGGGAGGTAGGCAAATCATTCGGTGTAGTTCTCAACCTCGTTCTCAGCTACGCCCGCGTTGAAAGCTACGCGGGTAACCTCTAGTTCCCCAACACGCGATGCCACCAGCGAAGCCTCATCATCATTTTTAAGAGCTTGAAACCAATTGTGGGTAGCTTCCGAATGCCCTAATAATGCTGTAGCAAAAGTTAATCCAGCCCGTGCCGCTGCCGCGTTAACGGCGTTCGAGGCCAGAATCTAGTGACCGAATGCTGTGTAGATTCCTCCGTCGTTTTGTGAGCGAAAGGCTCCGTCAGGGATTTCTTTGGGAAATAAGTATCCGAAGTCTAATACAATTTGATTATTCTATTGTGGCCTAACCCCGAGGGGTGCAAAATTCGTTGCAGGGGTGCAAATGCACCCCTGCCTCATAAACTAGCAGGTCAACGGCGCAAAATCAAGTCACCGTATCCGCCAGCCATTGCTGCTTTGTAAGTTTCACGGTGTCAGAATTCACCCACTCAAAACCAAGGCCCGTAAACAGCTTCACAGCACCCGTCCGCTCGATGGGAAAATCATCAACTAGAAATTCATAACCTAATTTTGTAAAAGCCAATTCGCATAGCTTCCTGAGCGCTGCTTTTCCATATCCGCTGCTGCGGTATTTGGCTTCAATAATCAAGCTGACCATTCCGTCTGGGCCGATAGCGACTTCGCCAACTGGGGCATTATCAACAATAACGTAGGCATAAAACATTCCGGATTTCAGATAATGGTTTTGGTACCAATCGCGCAGTTGCTCATCGGTTTGTGGAATGCAGCCGTTGCCATCCGCAGTCCAGGGTGCGTTGTAAGCCATCGTTTCCGGGTCGGCCAGCAACTGCTGCCGGTAACCCAGATCATCAACGCCAGGGACAACAAATTCCATATCAATTTTTTCTAAATCAAGGGCTTTACCATTATCAAGCATGGCGTATCTTCACCCCACAGTTCAGTTTCCTCCAGCGGCAAGAACCCCATTTTTTCGTAAAAGTGCCGAGTGCGGGCATAGTAAATATCTGGGTGGGATGCGGCGAGGGTCTTCACTTCCAGCAACCGGATGCCGTCACGTTTGGCATTCGTTTCAACCGACCGTATGAGCGCAGTCCCGATGCCCTGTCCGTGATAGGCACTGTCAACAACCATCAGGTGAATCTCAAGTGAATGTGGAAAATGCTGTGCGAGCAGTAACAAACCGATTACGGTGCCGTCGCTATCCCGTACCGCCCAAGTCTCCATCTTGCTTGCGTCTTCAATGTACTCGGCATTGGATTCGGGCTGGCCAAACCAGTCTGGAACTGTGTTGAGCAAACGTGCAGCAGATACAGGCATTGGCTCACTTTTGACGACATTCCAGTTGGGCGATTGTTCATCTAGTAATTCGATTGGATAAATAATCGCGCTAGATGGGAGGGGGTCGCTGGCCAGGCGGGAATGAAGTTCAACATCAAAGCGCTCCTCACCGTATTTGAGTTTTTGTCGCTCTAACCCCTCAACGATGAACCCCGCTTTATTGGCTACGCCGCAGGATTCCGGGTTATTAGTTCGGTGCCCTAATTCGATACGGAATATTTGGTTCTCAAAAGCCCAATTTGCAACCGTTGCCAAAGCGTTTGAGCCATAGCCTTTCCCGCGCGCATTTGCAGCAAGCCAATAAAACGCCCAGGCAGACTGGTTGCCTTTGCTGATATTCGACAACCCAACGTTTCCTACTGGCACCCCATCAACAATGATTGCCCAGTTCTTAACTCGGTCGGTAAATTCCAGATAGTTAGAGATATAGGAAGCGGACTCTTCCTCAGAATCAAAATCACCGGCGAACTGCCAATTGAGGTCAGGGGTGCTAACCCGCGCTTCTAGCAAAGCGGTCGCATCATCGCTACGCCAAGGCCGTAGTAGAACTTCACTCATTAGCTGGTCACTTGAGGTCGGTAGAACCCCGTATATCCGTTAGCGTTGACAAATTGTATGAGGCCATGTTTCTCGTAGAGTTTGCGGGCGGCGATGCCAGAATCCCCGGCATCGGCGGTGAGGATTACTTGGTAACAGTCTTTTGATTGATCCAGTACCCAGTCCAAAAGGTGAGCGCCGATGCCGCGACTTTGGTATTCCGGGTCTACCAAAATATCTTGAATGTACTCAATTGAAATGCCATCACCGATAGTGCGGACAAGACCGACCAACTTGTTCCCGTCCCAAGCTGTCATCACCAAATGGCAGCCGGGAAGCAGCACCGTGAGGTCGGAATATTTTTCTAGGTAGAGCGACCAACCTACCGAGCCATAAAGCGCGCGCAGGTCGGAATCCGTCACCGCTCGGTCAGCGGAGTATGCAATCGATGAAGCCATTGGTCATAAAACATCTGGAAGCAAATGGAACGCCGATATGTGCTTGGGGCGAACAGCGGTGAAGTGGCGGCGATCAACGGTCGCTATTGTGTCGACTTTCAACCGTTCCGCAATAGCGATAACCGATGCGTCGGTAGTCCCTAGCGGGAAGTTAGAGTATTTCTCCGTGAGTTCCGCCATCCGGTCGTAGTCTTCAGTTAACAATTCGACTGGCTGGAAACCGCCACGGGATACAGATTTCAAGAATTTGGTTTCCGCTTCCGGCCCGCCATCATTGCACAACATGTAACCCACTTCAGCGGTTACCGTGGCTGGAAGAAGCAGTACCTCTTTCTTCTGCCGCAGGGCACGTAGAGTCTCAGCGCAAGATTTATGGTAGCGATCAGTTTCAATAGCAGCCGCTACGATTACACCTGTATCGACAACTATCACTACCCGCGCCCGAAGCCCTGAGCCAATACCGCATCAATGCGCTCGGGGTCTGAAGCGTTGGTTGGGCCATTTTTAATCATCCCAATCCAGGAAAACACGTCATCATCCTCGTGCGCTTGCTCAGCAGCAAGAGTGGAGCGCCGCTGCAAATCCGTTACAGCCCCAGCAAGCTGGGAGTCAGGCATATTCGCCGCCAACTCCAGTAGCTCCATTTTCAACACGTTCATGCCAGCAGTTTACCATTAACCGCCATTGATTTAGGACCCGCAACTGCCAGCTAGATTAAGGTGAAGAAGTTCCAGCTTGCCAGCACGGCAATTAACGCTGCGAATAGGACTGCGGTGGCGCCGTAAAAAGCAGTTGTACCTTTGGTAACTGCACCCGAAAGTTGCTGTGAGGCGCCTAGCACCTCGGAACCGCTGGTGTTTTGCGGCTCGATAACAGGAAGATTCAACTCCGTTGCGTTTTTACGTTGACGTAAATACTCAGCCAAACTAAAGATGAATGTTACGACTCCTGCCGCAGCGAGGATGTAGTTAATCCAAATATGCGGCGCCATTTCTGCAGATGACCGGAACATATTGATAATCAGAATTCTCACTAATGCTATTAGGTTATTGGCGAGCAGCATAGTACCAATTAGCAGTAGCGCGGTGCTGAGTTTGCCAAATGTCGAAGGCTTAGCGCTGTCTCGTTTGGGGGCGCGCAGCCATTTAATTAGCAGCACAATTGGCGCAACGATAAAGAATAAAGCAGCCAAGATGATTCCAATTACGCTAGCAACCAGATTTCCGGTAGAGCGGAAACTTCCAATTGGCAGAAAGTCATTACCGTTTCCGATATGGATTTGAACGGGGTGCCCATTAACCATTTGAAACCTTAGATTGTCGCTCAATACTCGAGTAACTAGTTCGCTGTCAGTGGCAGTTTGCCGGAACACATAAGGTTCGATTTGTTCGTAGGTTGCGGTACCGAATCCGCCCATCGTTGCCGTAATCGTGTTATCTGAGATGGCGGTGATGGTGATTGGTGGTACCGAGATGAAATCGAGGAATTCAAGGAAGTTACCCGCAAAGCTCCTAGCCCGCAGGTATGTGCCCTCAACTGCGGAAGCTGCTGGAAGATTCGTTGCTTTAGGGTCGGTAAATTCCGGATGTCCAAGAAGTAGTGCTTCTAAGTCAAATCGGATGTCCAGCCGTTCAGCGGTCGGGTCGGTCATGCCAGCGGAATTGGTGAGAATCACAAAACCGAACCGCTCTTGTGGCACAATAACAAAGCTACTGGTGTAGCCGAGTGCATCCCCGCCGTGCCCGAAAGCCGGTAGCGCGCCGGTGTAGGTCATAAAACCGTTGCTGGTGCCCGGAGAGTTGACCGGGTCGAGTGAACTGGGCTGGAACAGTGACTGCAAAGTTGCGGCATCGCGAAATAGCGGCCCGGATGTACCTGGGGCGGGGGTTAGCGCGGTAGCGAACCGTGCAAGGTCTTGCGCCGTGCCGGTTAGCATGCCTTGTGGGTATAACGGCATGTAGGGCATAATTTCGGGGGCGAACCCGCCTCGCCCATCAGGACTATACCCGGTGGCTTTATTTGTGAGGAATTCCGTGTTGTTCAACCAATGTGGGGCGTTGAGCGTATCCACCATTCCAGCCGGGGCCAGGATATGCTGCATTTCGTAGTCGGCAAAGTCCTGGCCACTTACTTGAGATACCACATACGCAGCTAACGCGGTGCCGAAATTCGAGTAAGCACTAACGGTTCCCGGCTGGAATATTTGCAGCGGCTTGGTTGCCAGCAAAGCATCACGCAACGGGATGGGTGCCGTTAAGTTTTCGGCATTAATTACGCTGTTCAGCATATTCTCACCAAACCCGGCAGTATGATTCATCAAATCCCGCATCGTGAACGGCATAGCGAAATCGAGTTCAGCCGCAAACTCAGCAGGCAAATAGATGTTAATGTCAGCGTCCAAATCAATACTGCCAGCTTCGACTAACTGCATTACCGAAGTCCATACAAACAATTTGGAAGTCGATGCCCAACCGAAAACGGTCGTCGCAGGGTCAATGGGAGTTTTTGTGGTCAGGTCGGCGTAACCCCATCCTTTGGAGAACACAATTTCGCCATCGCTAACCGCCACAACCGCAACGCCAGGAGTGCTTTCCCCGAGGTACTGCTCGACCACATCATCAATCCGGTGATCCAACTCAGCAAATGGGATGCCCGATGGAGTCGCCCCACCTTTGCCACCTACCGATACAGACACTGACCTCGTAGCGGCCTGGTTCGGCAGCGGGACTGCCGCAAGTGTGGGCGAGGCCGCGATTGATGCAACTAAGGTTGCCGATAACGCGACTGATACTAGATTCAACATTGGATTCCTTGTGTCTTAAAGCAACCGGGTAAGGGAGACACCAAATAAGTTACATACCGTTTGGTATGTTAAGCAAATGCGAAGTCGCATACTGAACGGTATGTGGCGCGTTGGGATACCACACGGTATGCCTAACCTGCAGTGGTATGGCAAACTTGCCCTATGCCCGAACCACGTAAGCCCAAGCAACCAAAAATTGCCGCTCCCGATGATGCCACCGTCGTGGAGAGCAACCCTGGCGTAAGCCGTGCTGCACGGGCTGCAAATACCCGCAGCGATCTGCTTACAGCGGCACAGCGTTTGATTAGCACCAAGGGTTATGAGGCTGCATCCGTTGATGAAATTGCGCGTGAGGCTGGCTACACCAAGGGAGCTTTTTACACGCATTTCGGCAGTAAACAAGAATTGTTCCTGGCGGTGTTGAA